>SXGR01651212.1_pt1 | contig 39195 bp, 35 predicted proteins | sample 3174711 | NCBI WGS metagenome assembly SXGR01 (sample SAMN11356860, study PRJNA531348) | freshwater metagenome | isolation source: freshwater sample F1-60 | place: China: Fuxian Lake, Yuxi | collected 2017-12-25
ACATCTCATTGAGAACTTCTTCTGCAAGCTCAAACAGTTTCGAGCGATCGCAACCAGGTATGATAAAACAGCACGCAACTTCTTAGCTGCAATTTATCTAACTTCTGCTATCATCTGGCTCAATTGATGACACGCCCTAAAATACACCACGAAAAAAAGTTCAGCTTAACTAAATAGTTGATATTAAAATAAAATAAACGACCAACAGAGACATGACGATCAAAAATGACATACAAAATTGCGGCCCTTTATCAATTCACACCCATTGCCAACCCTGCTGAATTAAAACAAAAGTTTCTGCAGGAACTCTCGCCACTTCAATTATGCGGCACGCTTCTAATCGCGCCGGAAGGGATTAATGGCACATTAGCTGGGTCAGAACTGGCCATACAAGAACTCTTAATCAGCCTCAATAACAATACAGGATTATCGCAAAAAGACGTAAAATTCTCCTACTCTGAAGAAAAGCCTTTCAATAGATTTAAAATTCGCCTGAAACGAGAGATTGTCACCTTTAATCAGCCCCATGTAAATCCCAACCTAAGGGTTGGGACCTATATTGAACCTGACCAATGGAATACATTGATAGAAGACCAAGATGTAACAGTAATAGACACGCGCAATAAATATGAAACCTTAATTGGCACATTCAAGAACGCAATTGATCCAAAAATAGATAATTTTACGGAATTTTCCGACTACGTACGTGAAAATCTCGACCCCAAAAAACATAAAAAAATTGCAATGTTTTGTACTGGAGGAGTCCGTTGCGAAAAAGCTTCATCCTTTATGCTTGCTGACGGATTTGAATCCGTATTTCATCTGAAAGGTGGAATTCTAAAATACCTTGAAGAAATTCCTAAAGAGCAAAGCCGATGGCAAGGAGATTGCTATGTCTTTGATCGGCGCATGGCTGTTGGGCACGGCCTAACCACAGGTCACTATAGCATGTGCTATTGTTGCGGTTATCCATTATCTGACAAGGATAAAACACATAATCTCTATGAAGAAGGCGTTTCTTGCGCACATTGCTATGAAAAAACAAGCTTTGAGAATAAGTCAAATTACCGAATGCGACATAAACAACTAACGATTGCGCAAAAATGAATATATATTTCTTAACTACTGAAATTATTTCTCTGGTTTAAACTTAAATAGCTAAGGGAAAAGCGCAACAGGTAGTGCAATGATAAGTTAACATCTCATCACAAAATAACTGACCTAGATTGATACATATTAAAGCATATGATCACACGAATATAACGAAGGATATTTATAATGAAATATATGATTGTCCTTGGAGGGGCCCTACTCCTTGCACTCATAGGATATTATGCTGGATATAAGAGATTTCTAAGCCCCGCGACAACCTATATTCTTTATACGACAAATAATAGCGTGGGAAATAAGCGTATTCACCTAGCTACATTTGATACAGATTATGGCGATGCCAATAAAGCTGATTGCTGGCAGACAGCTAAACTCTTTCAATACGAAGTAGGTAATGAAGCTCGTTTTTGGTGTGAAAAAGGAAGATAAATTTAGACATAAATGAAAAAAGCCTATAACTATTGAAAAAAATAAAATAATTATTCGAATATCAAATAAACTTGTTAAAATTTTTGAGTTAGACACAATTAGGTAATAGACTCATTTCACGGTCATAAAATTGGCGGATTTACCCGAGCGATGCATTCTTTAACCTATTGAAATATTATCAAATTTCTATAATAGCTAATTTGATCATTCCTGTAAATATATAAAGCCATTCGTGGATAAAAGTCTCATGCAGCCATCTCGCAGACTACAAAGCGTTCAGACTCCCGTCATTCCACTAATAGCCGAACTGATTAGAGAGAATCCTGAAACAATTTCATTTGGTCAAGGCGTCGTTGGCTATCTACCGCCAGAGTCCATCACACCAGAACTTAATCGATTTTTTCTAAATCCCGAAAACAATAAATATCAATCATTATCAGGAATAGATTCATTAAAAGAATTAATTATAGAAAAACTAAAAGTAGAAAACAACATTATAATAAATAAAGAAAATAGAAATAGTTTAATTATTACTGCAGGAGGCAACCAAGCCTTCTTCAATGTAGCACTTGCCATCCTCGATCCAGATGATGAAGTAATTTTGCCAATACCCTATTACTTTAATCATGAAATGGCGATTGTAATGGCTAATGCCAAGCCAGTTTTGGTATCTACAGACAACAACTACCAATTAGATATCGATCTTATAAAAAAAGCCATCACGCCAAAAACTCGAGCAATAGTTACTGTATCGCCAAATAATCCCTCCGGCGCGGTCTATTCTAAAAGCTTACTCAAAGAAATAAATCAACTTTGTGCTAAATACGGAATCTATCATATTAATGACGAAGCATATGAATATTTTATTTTCGATAATAATAAGCATTTTTCACCTGGCTCCTGCCATAGTGCAGCCGAGCACACAATTTCTTTATATTCCATGTCAAAATCTTATGGCTTTGCAAGCTGGCGTATCGGATGGATGACCTATCCCAATAGTCTCGAGCCAGCGCTGAAAAAAATCCAAGATACCGTGATCATTTGCCCGCCTGTTATCAGTCAGTATGCTGCGCTAGGCGCCTTGAAAGCTGGCCCTAAATTTATTTCCAACAAATTGGCTGCTCTAAATAATATACGCAATTTAATAAGATCGCGCTTGACGGAACTTGAAGAAGAAAATCTAGCAAATATATCTCCCTCATCCGGGGCTTTATATTATCTAATTCGACCAAAATCGGATTTGTCTTCTATAGAATACGCTTCAGACCTAGTTCGTAAGCATAAAATAGCTACCATTCCTGGTGAGGCTTTTGGCCTGAAACAAGAGTGTCAGCTCAGGCTTTCTTTTGGCGCATTAGATACACAAAACGCCTCGGAGGGTATTGATCGATTAATCAGTGGCATTAAAGAAATATATCTTAGCCAAAGCAAAATTGGCTGAAATAGCAATTTACTCGCCTCTACTTAAATACAGCCTGATAGGGTAGGATGACTAAACCAAAGAATAAAAAGATTTATTCGCATTTTTTGAGGATTTTATGATTAATTTTTGGGTTAGATCACCCCTCTATCTCCGTATCATCGGAGCCGTTGTAATTGGTCTTGTTTTTGGTATCTTATTAGGCAAAGACGCCGCCCTTCTTTCCATACCTGCAAAGCTTATATTACGTCTACTGGGAACGATCGCGCCTCCGCTCATCCTACTAGCCATCGTTCAAGCTCTTGTTCATGCGCAGCTTAGAGAGGGCCAAGCGGCTCGTCTTGCTAAAGCTTTAATCCTTAATACAATTGTTGCTATATCTATCGGCCTATTCGTAGCAAATTTCATAAAGCCTGGCTCTTGGTCACATTTTGCAAGAGGCTCTCAGGAACAAGCCACATCAATTTATCAAGGGCCCGTAACTCAGTTTCTAGATAATATTCCGAAAAGTATTTTAGGCCCCTTCACCGACGATGGTAAGGTGATCGGCGTTATTATTATCGCACTAGCTTTCGGGGTGGCCTTTCGTCGTTTCAAAGACTATCCAATTTCAACAATACAAGACCTCCTGCACGTTGGACTATCGTCCTTAACAATTATTCTCAACTGGATTGTTAATTTTGTTCCCCTTGCAGTTTTTGGAATTGTTGCAAGCACGATTGGTGTAAAAGGATTTGATGACTTTATCGCGCTAGGCTGGTTTGTTTTTGCTGTAATTTTTGCTTTATTATTACAGGCCTTTTATTATCTTACCCTCATTCGCCTTAAGTCCTGGGTATCTCCCCTAAAAATATTATCTGGGGCAAAAGACGCGCTTTTTATGGCATTTTCGACTAGCAGCTCGACAGCAACAATGCCAATAACCTATGCCTGCTTGCGAAATAATATTAAGCTTCGAGAAGAATCTGCTAGTTTAGGAGCTTTAGTTGGATCAAATTTTAATAATGACGGGACAGCGCTTTATGAAGCTATGTCCGCGTTGTTTATTGCGCAGCTATTAAATTTAAACTTGACTCTCCCTCAACAGCTGATGGTGGCCATTACTTCTATTGCCGCCTCTGTTGGCGCAGCAGGAATTCCTGAAGCCGGACTCGTAACAATGACCATGGTTTTTAACGCCGTTGGTCTACCAACTGAATATATCGCGATCCTACTTACAGTAGATTGGCTATTAGATCGCTGTAGGACGACGATTAATGTTATGGGAGATATAACAGTTAGCTGTCTACTTGATGGAAAAACCGCAGAATAAACATCAAGGTCTAATTTTGTCACTGTAGTGCGTATTTATTCTTTTACAGAGAGGGACATTTACTACTCGGCTTTATTAAAATGGATCAGGGAATGAAGATCTTGATTTAAAAAATCTCAATTCGATGGCTTTTCCAAAGTAGTAACAACATCCGACATTAATCGCCGCATACTATGCATTTGATCAATCAGATGCAGAATGATGCTTAACCCTGCATTATTGACGCCCATATTATTCTGTAAATCAAGGATCAAATGCGCTCTTGCAACATCGATTTCAGAAAATATGAGATCATTTTCAACGCGATCTGGAGCAAGCAGATCGTCGTCCAACCATTGATCTAATGTTAAATTATCAATTCGTATTAGGAGAAGAAAATCTTGCCGTTTAATCATAGGCGCATATCCTTACGTGGATCATACGGCGCTTGAGGCTGCCAGTTTTCAAGAAATGCTTCGAGAGCAGGCTCTTCACCTTTTGGCGTCATGACTTGGAGCTTAACAAATGCATCCCCTTCAGCGCCTGGGATCTGAACGCCTCTGCCTTTTAAGCGAAGAATACTGCCAGTAGTCGAATGCTTGGGTATCTTTAACAATACAGAACCCGTAGGCGTCAGCGCTTTAATTTCAGCACCAAGAATTGCTTCCTTCAGAGTAATTGGTAAATCAATAAAAATATCTTTTCCTTGACGCAAAAAAAGCGGGTGGATAGAAATTGAAATTTCAACCAAGGCATCGCCTGCAGGTCCATCATTATGTGAAGGCGCGCCCTTCCCTTTCAATCTTAACGTTTGCCCTTCCTCAATACCTGGAGGGATCGTCACTTCTAATGTTCCGCCGTGAGGCAAGGTAATGTGTTTTTTTGCCCCTATGACCGCATCCAGGAATTGAACCTCTAGACGATAATTCAGATTATGCCCTTGTTTGGAGCCTGCCTGGCGGGCATGCTTTCTTATCAGCTCCTCAAAGAGATCGCTTCTGTCTGAAAAATCACTATAAGCGGACTGACCTTGATAGGGGTTACTATTACTCTCCGATGCATAATCACGATAATATTTACGTTGCTGCCGCTCATTTCCTGCAGCATCTATTTCGCCTGAATCAAATTTTTGTCGTTTTTCAGGATCTGAAAGCAAATCGTTGGCAGCAGAAATCTCTTTAAAATTTTCTTCTGCATGCTTATCGCCTGGATTAAGGTCTGGATGAAATTTTTTAGCAAGCTTAAGGTACGCTTTTTTAATTTCTGCTGGAGTGGCTGACGGCAATAAACCAAGGATCTGATAAGGATCTTTCATACCCACTCCATTTGGAGACAAAACAATTGCGATAGCTAGGATAAGATTTTTGCCGCCTCAACGAGGCCAGTTTGAACATAAAACTTGTATTAAAAAAAGCGCTACTGCGGCATTGGCCACGGATTTTCTGGTTTCTTTTCAATAAAATAAGCGTTTTTTGGATCATAGAACCCGCTCTGAAGCGGAGGGACATCCTTGGGGAGTGGATGACATTTAAATCTTACTATATCACGACCTAGAGTATCCCTGCTTTCTCTAGCTGTGATTTCTGCATATTTTCGGTAAGTTAAACAATGTTGTTGGGCTTGTTCGTCCCCAATGGCTCTACCACCCTCAGCGCCGCCTTGTGACAAAGAGCAAGAGGCGAGAGTAAAAATAGAAAAGAGACACGGAACAAAACAGAGATAGGACTTCATCTTCATAATGACTGCTTCTTTGACATCTACATACAGCTTTGGCAAGCGCTAGAAAAGAACCGCAAGCACAACGTAACCCTTACCGCAAAATATTTAAGAAAATCATAAACTTATATTACATCTCATCTTATCTTTGACACCTCTTCTATAGAGCCTCATCATTCCTTTTGAACTTTTATTTTTAAAAAGAGAACTAAATTGATATAATTAAGAAATTTCTGTCTGTTATCTCGCTTCATTTCTGTATTAAATAACAAGATTTACGTTGAGATAAATTGACTGAAATTAAGGAAAGCCTCGAATAATATCACTGCTGGTAAATAATATTCCAATTATTACTCAGTAAAATTATTACGTTCCGATTATCAAATATTTTACTCGCATTTATTATAAAGATATACTTCTACTAAACTCTTCATTTAATATACCAATACCTTTAAACTAAGAGCAATAACTGAATGAAAGAACTAACTCAAAAACCGATTATCCTGACTGGGAAAATATCAAAGCTAGGATCAAGCAATCGTCTAAGCGCAATACAAAAAACACAAAGGCCCGGTCCTTGGAAAATAACGCACCTTGGAATAGAGGGTGATGAGCAGGCAAATAAGAAGCATCATGGAGGCGTTGAAAAAGCTATTCATCATTATCCCTATGATCATTACAAATACTGGCAAAATACTATAGGGGATCATGCATTACTCAATCAGCCAGGCGCGTTTGGTGAGAATATCTCTACAATTGGCTGGACCGAAGAAACAATTTGTATTGGCGATATTATAGCCTTAGGACCTACATATCTACAAGTCAGTCAAGGACGCCAGCCCTGTCTTAATTTAAATCTGCGGTTTAATATTACAGAAATGTCATCTTTCGTTCAGTCATCCGGACTAACGGGCTGGTATTATCGAATTATCGAACCTGGAATCGTAAATACTGAGGACAGGATGCAGATTTTAGAACGACGCCATGCTGATTGGTCCCTTTCACGTCTAAACAGGCTCCTCTATCACGATAAGCTTAATCGAGAAGCATTGGAGGAAATGAGTGAATTAAAGGAATTAGCTGAAAACTGGCGTCATTTAGCCCGCCAACGCCTTAAAAAAGGCAAGGTAGAGGGCTGGAAACGCAGACTGTTTGGTCAAAGAAAGAGAGATCGTTCCAATTTTACAAAATAAAAATTGAATTTGATTTATACCCAGTTAACTTAAATTTCGTAATTAAAATTGAGTTATTTATTACTTTAAGAGTATAGCAAAAAGCTCTTCCTTATATTTCATACTTGATCGAGATATGTCAGGAAGTCAAAATTATCGACAATTTATAATTTCCAAATCAGAAGAATTTGCTTTTTTTAAAAAGCTAGGCAAAACTTAGCCTAGTAAAAAAAACTAAGCCCGAGAGAATAGAGTGGAACAAATTTTACCACAAAATCCATTTAATGGCTCACTTGCCGCAGAGTATGACCTACTGCGACTGATGTGTCCAAATTCCATAAAACTTGCGGCAATGATTGGCGATAAAATATCGCATATCGGCTCCGGTCCAAAATCCATCAATGGATTTGAAATCGGCTGTGGGACAGGAATATGCACGCATTATCTATTTAAATCTAACGAAAATATTAATCTTACAGCCGTCGACAATTCATCTCATATGTTGTCGCAGGCCACACACTCACTTGAGCAAGAACTGGCAGCTGGAAAATTAAAATTAATAGAAAACGACGCCCTGGCCCAATTAAAACTTACACCAAGCCAAAGCCTAGACTTTGTCGCTTCTAATTACGCTATCCATAATTTTGATAATTCATATAGACAACAAACTCTTAGCGAGATCCTGCGCATACTTAAACCAGGCGGAATTTTTATAAATGGCGATCGCTATGCTTTCGATGACACAATTCATCAGCTTAAAGAGACACAACAGCTTATTCGAGAATGGTTCCGGCTGTTTAAAAAAATAGATAGAATTGATCTTCTCGAAGATTGGGTTGCGCATCTCTTGAGCGACGAATCTCCTCATATCCTAATGCGATTTAATTATTCTATTAATCAGCTACAAGAATTAGGATTTAATGAGATCAATGTTGATTTCAGAGAAGGCGTTGATACACTCATATGCGCTTATAAACCATCCCGCGCTTAGCTTAATTGCGCCTATCTTCCATTAGTCAGGATGTCTAACTTATGGAGATGTTTTATCTTGCTATTTTAGCCGCTTTATTCGCCGCTCTTTGTCAGTCCCTAACCGACATTACGACAAAACTTGCTGTAGACTACGCTCACGACGAAGAAATTTTAGCTACCCAGTGGGTTTCCGGCGCAATCATACTCATAATCTTCAGCCTATTTTCATATCCTAGTTTTTTAATCCATCCAATTGATACATCAAATGCCCTATTGGGAGTCGATTTTTTTAAATTATTACTGTTTTCAGCCATTATAAATATAATAGCTTATAGTTTTTATATTATTGCCCTGCGCGCATCTCAGGCCTCTTTAATAATTCCCCTAGTTTTGATTACGCCAATATTCATGCTCTTTACCTCACCACTTATGCTTGGAGAAAATACGCCGCCCATAGGCATCATTGGCGTCATTTTGATTTTAGTTGGCTTAGGTATTTTTGATAAAAATTTCCATAAAATTGATAAAAATTTTTTTATAATGCTTAAATATCCTGGAGCCGTCGCTATGCTTATCGCAGCGAGTCTTTGGAGCGTAACCTCTAATATTGACAAACTTGGACTGAAAAACTCAAACCCACTTATCTGGATAACTGCGCTGACAACGGCAATTTCTTGTGGCGCAATTCTTAATTGGTATGCAAGAAAACGTCGTCAACTTTCATTCTGGGAAATGCGTTATGCTATTCTTGGAGGCGCATTTACTGCGATTGGTAATTTGTCGCTTGTTTGGGCGATGAGCATTTTGTTTGTGCCCTATGTTATAGCGATTAAACGCTTATCTGCATTCTTAACCGTTGTTTTAAGCGGACGATTGCTTAAGGAACCTATCCAAAATCGACTTGCCGCTTGTATGGTTATGGTGATAGGCGCAATCTTAATTATGCTTGCAAGAAATTAGCGATCAAAAAATTAATCTTCCATTTTAAGGGCAGCTATGAAGGCTTCTTGAGGAATTTCAACACGCCCAAACTGACGCATCTTCTTCTTTCCCTCTTTTTGCTTCTCTAGAAGTTTACGCTTTCGTGAGACATCCCCGCCATAACATTTCGCGGTGACGTCCTTGCGAAACGCCCGAACTGTTTCACGCGCAATGATCTTACCGCCAATCGCAGCTTGAATTGGCACTTGGAACATATGCGGAGGAATTAGCTCTTTCAATTTCTCACACATCTGCCGTCCTCTTCCATCTGCTCGCGTTCGATGTACAAGCATTGAAAGTGCGTCTACCGGCTCTGCATTAACAAGGATGCTCATTTTAACGAGGTCGCCAGGACGATAGTCTGTTATTGCATAATCGAAACTTGCGTAGCCTTTAGATATTGATTTCAACCTATCATAGAAATCAAAGACAACCTCATTTAAGGGCAAATCATAAACTGCCATTGCCCGTTTTCCGACATAGTTGAGATCAACCTGAACTCCCCGCCGATCCTGACAAAGTTTTAAGACAGAACCAAGATAATCATCCGGCGTTAAGATTGTTGCCCGGATCCAGGGCTCATGGATTTCCTCAATCTTAACGACATCTGGCATGTCGGCAGGGTTGTGAAGAGCGATCTCCTCTCCATTAGTTAAGGTAATTTTGTAAACGACTGATGGCGCTGTAGCGATCAGATCAAGATTAAACTCTCTCTGCAGTCTCTCTTGAATAATTTCTAAGTGTAATAATCCAAGAAAGCCGCAACGAAATCCAAAGCCGAGCGCTGCTGAAGTTTCCATTTCATAAGAAAAACTTGCGTCATTTAGGCGAAGCTTGCCAATTGCGGCGCGCAAATCCTCAAAGTCAGCCGCATCGACAGGGAAGAGGCCGCAAAAAACGACAGGCTGAGCAGGTTTAAAGCCAGCCAAAGGCTCTGCAGTAGGTTTTTTTTCGTCAGTGATTGTATCGCCAACGCGCGTGTCAGCCACTTGTTTGATCTGAGCCGTTATAAAACCTACTTCTCCTGGACCAAGAGCCGTCACATCCTGCATTTTAGGGCGAAATACGCCAATTTTATCAACTTCATAATGAGCGCCAGCACCCATCATTTGGATCTTTTGACCCTTCTTCAGAGTTCCGTCGAAGATTCTGACTAACACGACAACGCCAAGATATGCGTCATACCAGCTATCTACGAGCAAGGCCTTCAACGGAGCCGCTGCATCGCCTGAAGGAGCCGGAAGGCGAGCAACAATCGCCTCCAGGACATCTGGAATGCCAATACCGGTTTTAGCTGAAATCTGGACGGCCTCAGAAGCGTCCAGGCCAATGACTTCCTCGATCTGTTCCTTGATCCTGTCAGGCTCTGCTGCTGGCAAGTCAATTTTGTTCAAAACCGGCACAATCTCATGGCCGGCATCTATAGCCTGATAAACATTGGCGAGCGTTTGCGCCTCAACCCCCTGAGAAGCGTCAACAACCAAAAGCGACCCTTCACAGGCCTTCAAAGACCGAGAAACTTCATAGGCAAAGTCAACATGGCCTGGGGTATCCATCAGATTAAGGACATAGTCCTTACCGTCCTGAGCCTTGTAATGCAGCCTAACGGTTTGAGCCTTGATGGTGATCCCGCGCTCACGTTCAATATCCATTGAATCCAGCACCTGCTCAACCATATCGCGCGCTGCGAGGGTGCCAGTTTCCTGAATTAAACGATCTGCTAGCGTCGATTTGCCGTGATCAATATGGGCTACGATCGAAAAATTACGGATATGATCAATTTTTTGGCTGCTCATAGCGCCGGGGATAGCAGCGCCCGGGTCCAAAGAAAAGAGCCCTCAAGCGGCTTATCGACCCGGAATAACCGCGCCAATTCGTCAAAAAGCGCTAAGTGTCTAGGGAATAATCCTTATTCTTTGTTCACCCGCGATTGGATTTCTTCTTTTGCCCTGTTTATTAACTCAATTATTTTTGGTTTGGTTACGGCAATAGTCTGCTGCGCGGTTACCAAAGATTTTGAAAGCGCCACTCTCAAGGGGCTATCTACGGGAACTTGATTGCGTGCCCAGCTAATGATTCCATTCACCTTTTCGGAGACAAAGGTCTGTAAAACAATTATTGGGTCCGAGGGAGGAATATTTGCAATAATTTCCTCAAGCCTTGAAATTTCTTTCTCTGCTTTAGCTATGCGAATCTCTGCCTCTTCTGCGCGTCGAATGGCGGCCTGCTCCTGATGAAGAAGCTTATTTTCATTGGATTTGAGACGATCTCTCTCAAGCACAAGATGTCCAAGCGCATCACGAAGCTCATCTCTCTCCTTCGCGAAACCATTTGCCCGTGCAACAATCTCCCCTTTTTCAAACAGCTGATAGTCTCGATCAGCCTTGATCGCTTTTAATTCTTCCTGCAGCCGCAAAAGACTAAGATTTGTGGTTGTTTCATTCTGGCTTGAAACGGTCTCATCCACCATCGCAACGTCCTCGCTGAAGGTTTAACAATAAATTTTGGACCAAACCCGATCCGCAAAAATAAATAATTTGTCTTTTATCAATAATTTCTTTTTTTTGATTCGGCAAAATTTCAGAGGTGATTACAGACTAATGATTCTGGCCAGTTTGTAACTGTTTCAAAAGTCCAACACAGTCCCCAGGAGCATGAAGACATTGCTCCTGAACCTTTGCGCCTATGACTGACAGGCCAGCGTCAATCCCGGCGCGAGCCATCTTTTGAGCCTCTTCACGAGATGTTGAAAACGTCGAAGACACACGGAGAGCTTTGGATGACGGCAAACCAGTTTCAAGAGGACGCCACTGGATTACCATATAGACGGCAATGATACAGATGAGGGACCGGATAAGAAAAAACAACATAGGCTCCATAGGCCGTTTGCTAACAGCTTTGATCATCCTAGCCTCCCTATAGTTGCCTGTTGGTAAACGAACACATCATATCCCTCCTCTTATTCGGCAATAATTTATCAACCATGATTCAATCTAATTGTGGGCCATCTCTGATGATTTTTGGCTCACGTTCCATAGTTAGCAGTCGTTTAAGATCACGGTGCCACTATCGTTACCAAGAACCAGCCTGCTGTTAAGCTCTCCACCCACAATTGGGATTGATATCATTGCGCAATATACTTCTTGATACAGTAAAAAGACGAGATTTTTCTGCTGAATATCTCGAGCAGGACAAGTCGACCTTACGCTCTCACGAAGGGATTAAAAGTCATAGATTTACCAAACTCCTTAAATTAAATAATTTAAGACTATCGCCAGTATTTTTTATCGGCGCGATCGCAACAGTCGCCGTACCGATAAATGCTTTATTTTTTCAAGACGGCCGTCATCCTGCACCTCTCTTTTCGAATAAATTTAACTCTACTGAAGCAAGAATTGACTTATCGCCGCCCACCCCACCGGCTCGACCTACGGAAATAGCTTCAACACATGACCAATTCGTCACAATAAAAATTGAAAGTAATCACCGCCACTCAAAATTGACGAATGACCCATCTGATAGCCTAACGCTAGGACGCGTAAACCTACCCGCACAGAAGGCAGCAAAAGAAAAAGAAAATGAAGGAGCAAGAAAAGATGAGATTAGTCACTTACTTGAAAAGCCTCATTCAGCCTCAACCTCACAAGATCAGCAAGTCCTTTTTGTCCAACACGCGCTATTAAAACTTGGCTATGTTGTTCGAGCAAACGGAATTTGGAATAAGGCGACACAGGATGCGTTAGCAAAATTCCAAAAAGACAATGGCCTGACTGTTAAAAAGACGCTCACATCAAAGCTGATCGCCCTGCTTGCCACCCGCTCGGGTCTTGAAAGCGAATAGAGCAATCGGTGTCAGATAAGGCGCGTTAATGCGACTAAAATCGGAGATTTTTGTTTCAGCGCTTATCCGCCTTGCAGAGACACAAGGCGCCATCGCTGTATTGAGGCGTCGTGGCGCACAAGAGGCTGGCGCAGTATTTATCAAACTCGATTGCCTAGATGGGCGTACGGCGCTCTATGGGCCCGCCGCTCAAAGCGAACTGCCTCCAGAGGGAGTCGATCGTCTTTTTACACGGCTACATAAAGAGCAATGGGTTGACAGTCATGATACAGAAGAAAGCCTCAGCCGCGAGATAAAATTTGATCCAGATATCTGGATTGTTGAAATTGAAGACCGCTATGGTCGTTTGTTTGTAGATGTAACAAATTAATTCAAGCTGAAAGATCCAAAAGCCTGACCGTCGAGGAGGAAGGATAAGCAATTATTTTTGGAAAGCCCCCAAGCATTCCAGTTAGCAGCTCCATGGCCACAGCTTCTGAAGTCTCGCTTACTAAACGATCAAGCTCTCCTCTATGCCGAGAATTTTCTTGTAAAATTGGATGCATTAGCACGACAATGCGCATAACTTCCTCAGGCGTTATACCAACTATAATTAACAAAAAAATCAAGGGCTCGCCATTAACGTCAAAAATTAACCGCTTAAGTCGATCAAGACGACAGCAAAGAAATGAAGAAAAAATATCAAATATTTCTTGAAGATTTTGACTTAACGAGAGCCTTTTTACTTCGCTTATAAATTTTTCATTAAATATTGGAATGCCAGCCTTGTCATCCTTAAAACGCCTCTGCGCTTCATTTATAATTGCCTGACGCTCCAACCGATTTGCTACTAGAAATAAGGTCTTTTGATCAATTATAGGATCATCCCGATCAAGTAAGATCCGTGCGAGATAATGATCATCTCGCGCTGCGTCCATAAGCAGCGATGCAAGAACTGGATCAATCCTAACTGTTAAATCTGCAGCTAATTCTCTTAAACTTTCCAAATCCGCGAAAGTTTTATTAGTCGCACGATCCATATAAGGAGAGTTTTCTTCACTATCTACATATTGGCTAATGCGTCGAGCTAAGCTGTAATCATTGCTCGTTTTATAATAAGCATTACGCGTAATAAGAAGATCTTTAATTTTTACTGGCGTGTCGGGATGATCGCGCAATAAGTCTAGGATAGGAAGAGCTGCGCCTAGATCAATCGTCTTGATTAATCCTTGTGCAAGCTCTGCAAACTGATTGATGTCGCTTATAGAATGCGCCTTACGATCCAAAAATTGCTCGACGATTGCCTTTAAATATAAAAGGGAGATCTCTTGGCGTCGCTCTGGCTGACGAGACATCGGCGCTCAACCCATTTTTACGCAACACGGACAAGAACTAACCCCTAAGCCATCTTTGTTGACGAAACATTAACCCTCTTGGAGGCCTAATTCCATGTCACGCTGATTCTCTATCGGCAGGAAAAGACGCGAAAGGGCCACAATGGGGGAGGTCATCGCCTTCCAAAAGCGCAAGGAAAGCGCAAAAACCTATACGCCGCCTGGCGCAGGCGACGCAGAGATCCTTTTCTTCCTTGGGGTGCGTTACGAACGCATTCAAGAAAATGGCACAAAAGCACTCGGCGGTAAGCCAAGCAAAGATCGAAAACGTAAAAAACGTCTTCCCGCTTAAATTGGACGGCGTTCCGTTGAATTTCTCTACAGACGCTTAAATGATCCAAAAATAAATCTATTTGGCGTCATACAATCCCATTTTATAAAATTTACGCAAACCCAGATTAACTTATTGAAATCAAATTGGACATCTCATTCAATAGCGACGTACGAGACTAATCAATTTACCCTGTATGCGCACGCGATCAGGTCCAAATATGCGTGTTTCATAAGCGGGATTGGCTGCTTCCAAAGCTATGGATGCGCCACGTTTGCGAAGCCGTTTAAGAGTTGCTTCCTCCTCATCGATTAATGCAACGACAATATCGCCTGTATCCGCAACATCCTGCTTTTTAATCACCACTGTGTCACCATCGAGGATTCCTGCCTCGATCATAGAATCTCCGCGCACCTCAAGTGCAAAATGCTCTCCGCTAGCAAGGAGGTCGGGCGGTAAACTGATTGAATGACTGTGACTTTGTATTGCCGAAATTGGCGAACCCGCTGCAATTCGGCCCATAATAGGAATGGACGTATTGAGTTCATAATCTTCGTCGCAACGTTCCGAAAGCGGCCTAACGCGACCAAGATTGCCTTCGATAACGGAGGGTGAAAATTTGGCGTTTGTAACGCTAGCGCTCTGCCTCGATGAGGATTCTGGTAAGCGAAGAACTTCCAACGCGCGCGCGCGGTTTGGTAGACGTCGGATAAACCCACGTTCCTCCAAGGCGAGAATTAGTCGATGGATGCCCGACTTGGATCTGAGATCTAACGCCTCTTTCATTTCATCAAATGAGGGCGGAACGCCTGACTCCTTCAGTCGCTCATGGATAAAACGAAGTAGATCGCTTTGCTTCTTTGTTAGCATCCCCAAACCTCCAAACCCGCCCAATCAGCGTTTGCGCTTTAAAGGCGCGGTCAATTACGGGGCCGCAAGCACAAAACAGGAACAATTACTATCCGTTCTTGCTGCGTTCTACAAGTCCTTTTTAACAATTTTTCTTGATGCTGACGCTCCTGGCCAGTTTATCCTTAACGAGAGGACACGAGGCTACAATAACGCAAAAGCGTATGATGAACTCCGCTCCTACCTCGGCGTTGAGTTAAACTCCGGCGTCTAGCTTATTTTTTGACAATGGAAGCTGGCGCGGCAGAGCGCTTTGTTTTCTTCTTTGGAACCTGAGCAACAGCCTCAACTTCATGGGCGACAGCGGACATGTCCCGACGCGGATCAGATGCTAGAGCCCGCACCAGGGGCGTCTGTGTTTCCAATGCATGACGTTCCGCAGCCATTCTCGCCGTGGCAGGGGAGACGACTGAAGCGCTCTGAGTAATGTGCGGATCAAGCGGTTTAGTCGTCTGGCGGGATTTGTCTTCTAACTTAATTTCTACTGGCGGTTCGATTGCCTCTGAACGACTCACATCGGCGACGCGAGACGCAAAAGATGGATGCTGACCACCATCTTGATACACAATGCGCACGGGAGACACTCCGCCACGCTCTAATTCTGCTATCTTGGCGTTGTCTTTTTCTTCTTTTTCAGAGACTGCGCGCGCAATGTCAGGATTAGTTTTTAAAGAAGGACATGAGGCGCCGACATCCATATTCTCACCGTCTACCGGCGTGGCGTCAAAGACATATTTGTAGCCGCAGAAGGCTACACGCGGCTCCTGCTTAGTTACCTCAAAATGGTCATTTCCTTGTTTCAGCTGTTTCCAGAAAGAAATATTCGCATCAAGACGATGCTTTGCCATATTTTCCGGGGTCATCCGAAAAGGATAGGATTGCATCTGAATATTTCGCTGCCCGCCCTCAAATGCTGAGCGAGCAATTGCATAAATCTCCGCAATTTGTTTGTCCGTCATAGAAAAACAACCTGCCGATGAACACGCGCCATGAACCATGATTGCGCCACCCGTATGACCCAGCGCACGATCAAGTTGATTGGGATAACCTACATTAAAAGACAAATAATAATTTGAATTAGGATTCATTTGCCCTGGAGAGATCGCATAAAAACCCTCTGGAACCTGACGATCGCCCTCGCGCGTCTTTGGACCCAACTGGCCTGACCAGCGGCACATTGGAAAAGTCTTGAGATGCGCGTAGCGCCCATCCGACCGCATTTTCCAGATCTCGAGCTCAGCTTCTTTTTTATACGACCGGATAAGCATTGGCGACTGTGGATCCGATCCGACTTGAGCCATTAAGGCAACGGTTTCAGGAGGAATTGGCGCCTGGGCGCGATGTGCAAAATCTTCCTGACAGGCGCTCAGCGTTAATACAGCCGCGAAAAGCATCGTTCTGACAGGAATAATCCGACCAAAGGACATTCTCACCCCTTCCAACTCGCCTCACGGTTCTGAGTGCGGCTTAGGATCGCTTTTTTTAAATCACCCTGGACAATAATGCGCCGGTTTTTTAGCTCAATAAAGGGGCCTATTTCCAGAGCCCTCATCCTAACTAACAGGCAGTAACCTAATCCTTAAGATCAGCGAGCTCGGTCACGCGTAAGTCAAAAAAGCGAACCGCAGAGCCGTCGATCTGGAGTATTACGGTGTTAGACTTTAGCGCTTTTCTTCAATCTTGCGGCCCATTGAGAGAAATTTAGCGGCGCGTAACTCTTTGATCTGCTGCCGAGAATAATTTTTCAAGCCAGCCAATTCAGTCTCTATCGCCCGACCAACAGCCGCTATTGCGCTTGCAGGATCCCGATGAGCGCCGCCAGCGGGCTCAGTGACAATAACGTCAATTATGCCAAACTTGAGGAGGTCCTGCGCTGTAATTTTCATACTCACAGCAGCATCCTGCGCCTTTGCAGAGTCTCGCCATAATATTGAGGCCGACGCTTCGGGAGAGGCGACTGTGTAGACCGCGTGTTCAAGCATGAGAACTTTGTTTGCCGCCGCGATTGCAATAGCGCCGCCAGAACCGCCTTCGCCAACAACCACGGCTATGTTTGGCACCCCCAACCCAAGCGCGGCGTCGGTTGATCTTGCAATCGCCTCGGCTTGGCCGCGTTCTTCAGCATCTATTCCTGGAAACGCTCCCGCAGTGTCGACGAGTGATATGACAGGAAGACCAAAACGGTCCGCCAGTGACATTAAGCGGACAGCCTTACGATAACCCTCTGGACGCGCCATTCCAAAATTATGATGGAGCCGACTTGCCGTATCTGAACCCTTTTCTTGTCCGATAATGCAGACCGCTTCACCCTGAAAGCGGCCAAAGCCGCCAACAATCGCTGCGTCTTCGCCAAAGAGACGATCGCCCGCAAGCGGCGTGAATTCTTTGATCAGCTGTTGAACGTAATTTGAGAAATGTGGTCGCTGAGGGTGACGGGCGACTTGAATCTTGTGCCATGGCGAGAGAGTGGCATAAAGATCTGTGAGCGCTTTTGCTGCCTTAGCCTCAAGCTTAGATAATTCCTCACTGATGGAGACGCCTTCGCCTTTTTCAGCGAGTGCGCGCAATTCTTCCACCTTTGTCTCTAGTTCCGCGACAGGTTTTTCAAAATCGAGATATGAGCGCATGGGTAAAAGCGAATTTCCTCAAAGCATTCCTAGAGCCAGAGATCCCGATAAGCGCAGGGCATAGCTGGAATCCTGGCAAACTCGCCGCTACGCTCTGGGAAGTCAAGAAAGCAGCCCATGCCGATCGTTAATGACCAAGAAATGCAATCTAAGTCATTAAGATAATAACAAAAACAACACACAGGAGCGCAGATTAATGACACAAACGAGCCATGCAAACAGCGCGCCCCAGAGCTGCTTTCTGACTGTCCCAGATGGGCTACGCCTGCACTACTTAGATTATCCCTCCCCTTCCCCCCAGCGCCTACCCCTAATCTGCCTGCCTGGTCTTGCCCGCTCCGCCGACGATTTTTCACGTGTTGCCTCAGAGATTAACGCCCGCGGCAGACGCGTCATCGCCATAGATTATAGAGGCCGAGGACAATCAGATTGGGATCGCGACTGGCGCGGCTATACGCTTGATAGGGAACAATCGGATATTTTCGCAATACTCGCTAAGGCGGAAATTTCTCAAGCCGTTTTTCTCGGCACCTCACGCGGGGGAATGCATATCATGCGCATTTGCGCCCATAGGCCCTCTCTGGTGCGCGCTGCAATTCTAAATGACATTGGACCAAAAATTGAAAATGATGGCTTGCTGCGAATTAAGCGTTATGTCGGGAAATTACCGCCTTTAAATACCATGTCCGATACAATCGCCTTAATGCGTATGTCGATGGCGCCATCCTTCCCAAGCGTTGAATGGGATGACTGGGAAACCTACGCCCGACACACATTTATTGAAAAAAACGGTAAAATTGTTTTGCGATATGATCCAGAACTTTCACATACGCTTGATGCTGTAACGCCCGACAGTGAATATGAGACATTCTGGCGTGAATTTGACTTTCTAAAAAAGGTAAACCTTCTTGTCATTCGCGGTGAGACATCAGATATATTCTCTAAGGAAACCTTAGAAGAAATGAGGCGGATCGCCCAAAATTTACAAAGCCTGACCGTTATGGGTCAGGGGCATGCTCCCCTCCTGCTTGATCGCTCGACGATAGAAAAAATTGCTTTATTTCTCGATGGTTGCCCTTAATCAGGTTAAATTATTTACGCTCCTGCCTCGTCTATTTTCTGCTGCGCCTTATCTGTCCATTCAAACTTTGAGTAAATCTAGAGGTTTACATGCGCCCTTCATCAAACACGCCTGTTCGTTTATCGGAGTATCGACCCTCAGATTTTCTCATTGATGCAGTTTATCTCGATATTCGACTAGATCGCACAGCGTCAAAAATATTCGCGCGACTCAGCATAAGACGAAATCCCAACAGCTCATCTAATACAGCTTTAATTTTAGATGGCGATGAACTCGCGCTTCTAGAGGCTAAACTTAACGGCAAATTACTAGACCAAGAAGAATATCTTGCGACGCCAGACAGCTTCACGCTTCTTCATACCCCGGAAAATCCCTTCACCTTAGAAATTACAACTGAAATTAATCCAACTGCAAATACGCAACTATCAGGACTATATCGCTCAGGAAGCGCTTTCTGCACCCAATGCGAGGCTGAAGGATTTAGAAGAATTACCTATTTTCTTGATCGACCAGATGTGCTCGCAATCTACACAACGCGAATTCAGGCAGATAAATACGACGCGCCAGTTCTGCTCTCCAACGGCAACTTAAAGGAAAGTGGCGAGATCGTAGAAGGCAATCAGCATTACGCAATTTGGCACGATCCATTTCCAAAGCCTTCATACCTTTTTGCTGTCGTGGGAGGAGATTTAGGCGTATTGCGCGACAATTTTGAAACAATGAGCGGAAGAAAAATTGATTTAGCCATTTATGTTGAGCATGGCAAAGAAGCACGCGCAGATTATGCTATGGATGCGCTTAAACGTTCTATGCGCTGGGATGAGCAAAAATTTGGCCGAGAATATGATCTCGATGTTTTCAATATTGTCGCTGTTTCTGATTTTAATATGGGAGCCATGGAAAATAAAGGCTTAAATATTTTTAATGATAAATATGTCCTTGCATCACCTGAAACTGCAACAGATCATGATTATTCTGGCATTGAAGCAGTCATTGCACATGAATATTTTCATAATTGGACAGGCAATCGCATAACATGCCGCGATTGGTTTCAGCTTTGCCTCAAAGAGGGCCTGACTGTATTTCGTGACCAAGAATTTTCAGCTGACCAGCGCTCACGCGCCGTTGAGAGAATTAGCGATGTCAGAGGATTAAGACTCATTCAATTCCCTGAGGACAGCGGACCGCTAGCGCATCCGGTCCGACCTGAAATTTATCACGAGATCAACAATTTTTATACAGCTACTGTCTACGAAAAAGGCGCAGAAATTATAAGAATGCTGCGAATGCTGATTGGTGAGAAAGTGTTTCGGGAAGGAATGGATCTATATTTTGACAAATATGATGGAACAGCCGCCACTATAGAAGACTTTCTCTCGTGTTTTGCTAAGAGCGCCAATCGAGATCTCACGGACTTTTCTCGCTGGTATCATCAAGCAGGAACCCCCATACTCTCGATAAAAAACGAGTACAACAACACACAAAAAACATTAACGCTTACTCTTGAACAGCACACCCCACCTACGCCACATGAAAAGGAAAAAAAACCCTTTGTTATTCCAATCATTCTAGCTCTTATTTCTGAAACGGGCGATAAATATAGCCTCACTAGCAGTCAAATGACACCTACAGAAACTAACAATGGTTTAATTGAGTTCTGCGAGACAAAAAGAACTTTAAAATTTGAAAACCTTTCGTCAAAACCTACTCTTTCAATTTTAAGAGGCTTCTCCGCTCCAGTAAAACTCACCACTGAACAAACTGAAGAAGACCTAGAGCGCCTTTTGTTGCATGATGACGATCCGTTTAATCGCTGGCAGGCTGCGCAAGATCTTGCTCTCAGAGCTATCTTCAGTCGCATAAAATCTATTAATGACAAAGCAAACCCACATAAAGCGAGAAAACTAGTTAACGCCTTTCGCGCGCTCATAAGCGAAGGTCTCACCGACCCTGCCTTTATCGCTCAAACACTTTCTTTGCCATCAGAACTTGATCTCGCACGTGAGATAGAAAAGGAGGTGGATCCCGACATCATTCATCTTTCGCGACGCAGCCTAAAAGAAGAAGTCAGCCTCCCATTAATTGGCGAGATGGAAGAACTCTACAATCGATTAGAAGATCCTCGTCCCTATCAACCAGATGCGGCTGGCGCAGGGCGCCGCGCTCTCCGAGCTACGCTGCTCGATCTCATTGCAGCCGGAAATAAGGATAAAGGCGAGACGCTAGCTGAAAAGCAGTTCGTAGAATCTAACAATATGACAGACCGGCTATCTGCTCTTTCAGCGCTGGCTGCTATTGGACGGCCTTCACGAGAAAAAGCTCTAACCAACTTCTATGAGCAGTTCTCTGACGATCATTTAGTGATTGATAAATGGTTCGCGCTTCAAGCCATGATACCCGAACCAGCAACAATCCAAAGAGTGATACAACTCATGCAGCATGCTGATTTTTCAATGAAAAATCCAAATCGTCTCAGATCATTGATCGGCACCTTCACAAATATGAACCTAACAAGTTTTCATGCGCTCGATGGATCAGGCTACGCATTGCTCAAGCGCGTTGTGTTAGAAGTCGATCCTCTCAATCCGCAGATTGCCGCCCGCCTACTCTCCTCTTTACGGTCATGGCGCACATTTGAGCCCCGCCGCAGAGCGCTCATCGAAAGTTTACTCAGGGAAGTGCTCGGGCAAGATAAAATCTCTGCTGACCTCAAGGATATCGCAACACGAGCTCTAGGTTAAAGCAGATGAACAGAATGAAGCCGTTCATCTAAAATTAAGGACTGGACAAAGCGCCCAGAAGAGATTCGAATGAAGCTGATTCGGGTAGGCGTCCTTTTGCCCGTATGATTGCCTAATTTCGGAGAGATCTGATGACGCGCCGTGATGCAGCGCGAGGCATGAATCACGCCGAGAATGTCTGGAGTGGTTCGTGCTTCGACCAAGACAAATACAGTAGTCTTTCTTGCACTACCTGGCGTCATCTAAAAATTATAGCAATCGGCTGCATAAGCTTTGTCGCCTTAAGCGTGCTTCTTCTATTCACGCTTATTTCTTCAAGAGAACAGATTTTAAAAGACTCTGTTTCAAATTTAGATTTTCTAGCCCGTCAAGCTGCCCATGAAATTAATGATAAAATTCAATCTAATCCTCAATTGACGTTTCAGATCGCTTCTGAGCAATTCCTACCAGCTCAAGCTTTCTCACAAGGCCGGCAACTCATCATTACTACCGCAAAAGGCGAAATTGCGGCCTCTTTTCCGTTCCATCTACAATCACCTCTTGCACTTAATAATGCCAATAAATCAAACAAATCTATTTCATTTATTAGCGATAAAGCTCAAGCATCTGATCTCGATTACCTAACTAACATCGAACATATTGTCGTCACTCGCGACTTACCTACGCCCTACAGCCAACTGATTATGAGCCAACCATTGAGCAGCGTTGTCTCAACCTGGAATAAGCTTCTAATTTTATCTGTGACATTATTTCTTCTGGTCTCAGCAATATTTTACCTGCTTATTGCAAGCAATATCCGCCAGCATCATAAAGCCTCTGTTTCAAAACAATTAAATAGCCTTATGCGTATGAGGCTGGAGGCTGCGCTGTCACGCAATGGTTGCGGTCTATGGGACTGGGATATTCAAAACAATAGAATATACTGGTCAGATTCCATGTATGAACTACTGGGCCTCTCAGCAAGCCATCAATACATATCCTACCAGCAGCTGAATGAACTTATTCACCCAGACGACAGAGATTTTTCCCTTTTTAGTGAATTTCAAAATGTAGAAAAACAATTAGATCATCAATTTCGAATTAGACATGTTAACGGAAATTGGATCTGGTTACGTGCGCGGATACAATTAATTGAACATAGCCAAACCAAACAGAAACATCTCGTGGGAATTGTAGCCGATGCATCAGAAAGCCGCGAACTTGTAGAACGCAATGAACTAGCCAATGCGCGCCTACGAGATGCAATGGATTCTACGTCTGAGGCATTTGTTTTATGGGACAATCAAAATTGTCTTGTCGCCTATAATACAAAATTTATCGAATTCTACGGCTTAGACGCACCGACGATTGCTATTGGCATGCATAAATTTGAAATAATGAACCTGGCCAAGGCGCCACTGAAGCAGATTGAAACATCTCCTAGAGAATTAAGCGGGAAAGATGCCCATACCTATGAAGCGCAACTCCGGGATGGGCGCTGGCTACAAATAAATGAGCGGCCGACAAAAGATGGCGGGCATATATCTGTAGGAGCTGATGTCACTGCACTCAAAAGAAAAGAAGCGCAACTCTATGAATCAGAGCGACGCCTCACTCAAAGCGTAAGAGATTTAAATCGCTCTAGACAAACTTTAGAAATCCAAGCTCAAGAACTAGCGACTCTTGCAGAAAATTATCATCATCAGAAAGCGGAAGCAGAAGCAGCAAATTTAGCTAAGTCAGAATTCCTAGCAAATATGAGCCATGAACTTCGCACGCCTCTAAATGCGATCATTGGTTTTTCAGAAATGATGTTGGCTGAGCCATTTGGATCCCTTGGCTCACCGAAATATATCGACTATTGTCAAAGTATTTTAAAAGGCGGAACATATCTAAATCAGGTTCTCTCGGATATTCTTGACATGTCCTTGCTCGATCAAGGCAAGGTTCGGCTAAAAAAAGAAACCATAAATATTAGCGACCTTATCGGAGATGCCATTGAGACATATCTTGATCGCGCAAAGACAAAAAATATCAAAGTCATAATTGACGTAAAAGATCAGCTGCATTGTATTGGCGACGCACAAGCAATCAATAAGGCGCTTAGCGCTCTCATCTCAAATGGCCTTAAATTTAATGACTCCGGGGGCTCACTACGTATCTGCGCACGCGCTCACGGGACCATAAATACAATTTATGTTGAAGATTCCGGGCACGGCATTGATCCAACCATCGCTACAAAGCTTGGACGTCCATTTGAACAAAGCAAACAGTTACTAGAAAATGGCATGAAAGGATCCGGACTAGGCTTAGCGATCGCGCAGTCAATTAGCCAACTCCATGGCGGCTCCTTACGCATAAAATCAAAAAGAGGCATCGGCTCAGTCGCTATGCTTCGGCTACCCGCCCATTCTGCTCATTCCGATCAGGTTAAGCCGCTCTTTCGCTCCAGAGAGGCAGCCTAAACTTAACCCCGTGTTTCTAGAGAGGGCTTTTCCAGCAAAAGCGGCAACGATAGAACAACACGTAAGCCAGGAGCATTATCTGCAAGCCTGAGTTCGCCGTGGTGGAGACGAGCGATAGCTGCGACCATTGAAAGACCCAGACCCGACCCTGGACGAGATCGCGAATTTTCTAACCGCACAAACCGACCCGTGACCCGTTCCCGATCTAAAGTCGAAATTCCAGTTCCGTGATCCGCTATACAGATTTCTATCGTTTCACCAACTCGAGTTGCAGAGAGATCAATTGTTTTAGAGCTACCGCCCATTCCATACTTAAGGGCATTATCAATCAGATTAACGATTGCCTGCCCAAGCAATTCGCGACTCCCCTTGACAATTAACTCAGCGCCAATATTGCAGCTGAAATGCGCTCCCTGCTCCTCCGCGACAGGCTCATACATCTCGACTATATCACGTGCGATTGCGCCGACTTCTATAGCTGCGAGATTATCGCTCAAATAACCTGCCTCAGCGCGCGCGATCATCAAAAGAGCGTTGAAGATTGCTATAAGCTCATCTGCCTCTTCAATAATTTTCTCTAGCGCCTCTCTTTTTTGCCTTTCGTCTTTATTATCTCCGATGGCGGACTCGGCGCGATTGCGAAGTCGCGTTAATGGGGTTTTTAAATCATGGGCAATATTATCCGATACTTCTTTTAATCCAACCATCAATACAGAAATGCGCTCCAGCATTGCGTTAAAGTTTTCAGCCAGCCGATCAAGCTCATCCCCTGATCCGCTCACCGCAAGCCGTTCATTCATATCTCCTGCCATTATTCTTCGCGCAGAGGCAGACATAATATCCACACGCTCAAGCATCCGATGAGCAACAAATAACCCGCCAAAAACCCCAACCAAAACTAACCAAAACAAAGATACGCCCAAAGCTCGCCGCAGAATGTCGCGAAGCACTTGATGATCTTCAATGTCATGCCCAATCAATAGCCTGAAACCACCCGGTATAAGAAACAAACGCATTAAAGCCGGATGCGCTTCTTCGAGCTCTCCGCGACGTCGGTAAAGCGTTTCGATTAGAATATCCCCACCCCCTGGGGCAAAATGCGGCGGCTCTATATTACCCGCGATTATATCGCCTGAAGCAGAGGTCAAAAGATACAGAGATCCACCTGGCGCACGAACGCGCCGCTCCACAGCCTCCGTTAAATCCCTTAACCCTCCCTGAGCATATTGTTCGGATAATGCCCGGATTTCCCCTTCGACAGTCTGTTCAATTTGCTCATCTAATACTTCCTTAACCCGGGCACCAACGCGTGTAAGCACCAAGCCAGCGCCAATCGAGAAAAGCAGAAGATAAGCTAGAGACAGTTTAAATGCCGTCGTTCTAAATAGCTTGCCTATGACGCCAAGACGTCTTTCGCGTATTTCCATATAAATTATTTCCTACTTACAGATTTTCTTTAGAAATTTGCAAATCTATCGCTTTTCGCACATACAAATAAATTTTTTCAAACTAAGAAATTAGAGCTCATGGGGCTTTATTTTCTAATGTTTCTGGAAAAGGTCATAGAAAAATTGATCTGCAAAAAACGCTCTTATCAGATAAACCTCACTCTGCGCGCAACAAAAACGCTTCATTTCAGGAACTTACCAGCTACGCCCAGAAACTCATAAAAATTAGTTTAATGCTTTTTATAGCTCTCCCATTCGCTTAGCTAAATGTTTTTCTTTTGGATCCCCCTAAAATTAATCTCCTGCACATCATTCAGGATGATCGTCCAGAGTCTCTTATCATATAACCCGCGCCTCGAATTGTATGAAGCAAGGGAGTCTCGCGCCCCTTATCAATCTTTGCTCGCAAACGAGAAATATGAACGTCAATAACATTAGTTTGAGGATCAAAATGATAGTCCCAAACATTTTCCAAAAGCATGGTCCGGGTCACAACTTGGCCAGCATTTTTCATTAAATATTCTAAAAGCCTAAACTCTCTTGGCTGAAGTAAAATTTCCTGACCATTCACGGTGACTTCATGAGACAGGCGATCAAGCTCGAGATCGCCCACCCGATAATGCGTTTCCTCGCCACGCGGTCCAACACGCCGACGCGCGAGAGCTTCCGTTCGAGCGAGTAATTCGGAAAAAGCATAGGGCTTGGGAAGATAATCGTCTCCCCCCGCACGCAATCCCTTTACCCGATCATCAACCTGGCCAAGAGCCGAGAGAATGATAACAGGAGTCTCAACATTTTGTTTGCGGAGACTTGAGATCAGCGACAAACCATCCATCTTCGGCAACATTCGATCGACGATTAAAACATCATAATCGCCTTCCCGGGCGCTAGCATAGCCAGATAGACCGTCTGAAGCGTGGTCTGCAACATGACCCTGCTCGCGAAAAGCCTTAACGAGATAATCACTCGCCTCACGATCGTCTTCAATAATAAGAATTCGCATGAATCACATTCTAACCGAGCTTTAATAAAAACGGCAGGCCGAACGCGAGCGTCGACCTGCATTCTCATCATAGGCTAAGGGAGCGCCAAAAACGTCTCTCTCGCTAAATAATCCGGGCGCATCACCCTGCCTTTGTTGGCAAGGCGATAAATTTCATACCATCTGCAGATTTAACTCGAAAGAGAACAGTTTTACGACCTGCCTCTCGCGCCGAATCTATCGCAGAAGAAAGATCAATTCGAGAATTTACAACCTGCCCAGCTGCCTCAACAATGACATCTCCTTGCCTCAACCCTTTTTGCGCCGCTGTGCTATTGGGGTCAATTCCGGTCACAACAACCCCTTCGCGTCCAGCGCCAGCTTCAGATGCAGGAGCGACCTCCACCCCCAAACCCGCAACCTCAGCGCCGCCCTTACCCGATTCAACATCTGCACGCGCCTCTTTCTCATCAGGCAACAATCCAAGCGTTAACTTGACCGTTTTCTCCGCTCCGGAACGCAAGTAGGTCAAATCCACTGATTTTTTAGGTCCAAGCAAAGCAACGCGACGCGCAAGATCTCTGGGGCCGTCTATTTTCTCGCCATTTAGGGCGACAACAACGTCCCCTGATTTTAGACCCGCCAGCTCTGCAGGCGCGCCATGTTGAGGCTGCGAAATTAGCGCCCCTTTTGTTGATTTCAGCCCCAAGCTATCGGCAATTTCCGGCGTGATGTTTTGAATCTTAACACCGATCCAACCACGCGCGACGACACCCTTATCTTTCAAAGATGCAATGACATCCCGAGCGACCTCTGACGGAATCGCAAAGCCAATGCCAATCGAGCCACCTGAGGGAGAATAGATCGCGGTATTAACGCCAATGACATTCCCCCGCGCATCAAATGCCGGCCCGCCCGAATTTCCTCTATTCACTGGGGCGTCTATTTGAAGAAAATCATCATAAGGCCCTGCGCCTATTTCTCTCCCTCGCGCAGATACAATGCCTGCGGTTACGCTGCCGCCCAAGCCGAAGGGATTGCCGACTGCAATCACCCAATCGCCTATACGCGGATTACCGTTTGACCAGTCAACAAATGGAAATTTTTCACCGTCATTAATTTTTAGCAAAGCTAAATCTGTTCGCTTATCCGTTCCAATGATCTTTGCAGCGAGGGTTTTGCCATTATCGAGCGATACCTCAACCTCGGTGGCATGCTCAACGACATGATTATTGGTCACCACATAACCATCTTGACTAATGATAAATCCTGACCCCTGCGACATCGTTGCATGTCGGTTCTCTGGACTGCCGCCCTGGCGTCCAAATCGCTTAAAAAATCGATACATTGGATCATCGGGAGATAAATCTGGCGACATCTCCGAAAGTCCGCCGCCGCCCTCGTCTACTTCAACTCCCTTGACCTTAATTGCAACAACAGCGGGCTTAACGCGCTCAACAACATCTGCAAAAGACGGCGGCGAAACAGGCGCAGAAATTGCACCTGGCGACGTCATCTCAGCTTTTGCTACCGGCATTGGCCCCACTAAAGCGGCAAGAACGCTCAATGAAGCAACCGCCCCTAGCAAATAGGATCGAGAAGCGCGCGTTTTATTCTCAACATTATTCAACAAGCTCACAAGCTGTTTAGAATTTTTCGGGAAAACCATTTCAACTCCATCTTGTGCAAAGAGATTGAGCAAACCTCAATCATCTCTTGCTAAGATGGAGACGCACGCCTTGCAGATGAGTGGACATAAGATGAAACTTTAGTAAGGCGGCTTCGCCCAAATCGGTAAATAGAAGCGGTATCTAGACCCTCAAACCCCATTCCCCCTTTGTCCGGACAATCCTTACTAAAAGAACTGACCGTCGTTGCTTGCACGCAGAAGAATTCCATGCCCTCAAATCTAGAGCATCAAGCCAACTAACCCGGGAAGAAGCGCAGCTCGTGCAAGCCCCGAAAAAAACTGTGATAATTTAGCTTTTTGGGCCGCCCCGCGCGACGCCAACCTTAGCAGGACGCAATACCCGATCATTGATCAAATATCCTTGCTCAACAACCTGCGCGACAGTTCCAGCTATCTTTGTTTCATCCGGAATTTCAAACAAGGCCTCATGCTGGTTGGGGTCAAAACGCGCACCCAAAGCCTCTATTGGCTTGACGCCAAAACGCCCAAGCCGAGAAAGAAAATCTTTCTCCGTAAGCTCAACACCTTCAAGTAAAGCGCTAAGTGACGGAGTCAGATCAGATCGTACATCTTGAGGAACGCTTTCAATTGCGCGACGTAAGTTATCTGCAAAGGTAAGCATCTCTCGCGCAAAATTTGCCGCGCCGTATAATTTCGCTTCACTCACCTCACGCTCAGCACGGCGGCGAATGTTTTCCGCCTCAGCCAAAGCTCTGAGTACGCGATCCTTCAAATCAGCGTTTTCTTGCTTTAGCGCAGCGACATCATCTCCTGACGCCCCATCCTCTCTGGCCGTTTCGTCTGTCGCCTGGCCCGATAATGCCAAATCAATTTCTTTAGTCTCTTCTGACTTATTAATTTCTGTGTCCTGCTCACCCATATCCCAACTCATTTCATGTTAATTTTACAATAGGCATCGATATCATAGCTCCCCGGGACGAAATCAAGCCGCCGGAGTCGACTCTTGTTTTTTATAAGCGTTTAAGTGTCTAATTTCAAAGACATCCAAAAGCTGCCGCTTGATTGCGATTTGTCGCTGAGGTGAGACAATTTTGGCGCCGGTCAAATCAGTGACGTAAAATGCATCGACTGCGCGCTCTCCAAATGTAGTAACATGGGCCGAGGCGATGTTGAGATTTAGTTTGGAAATCGCATTAGTGAGATCAAACAACAACCCTTCTCGATCCAAGCCCGAGACTTCAACTACAGTGTAGGTGTTCGACAAACTATTGTCGACAGTTACTTCAGGAGCCACAGGAAACTCAGCGACAGGCGGATGCGTTGTGGCGCGCGCTTTTACCGCATCAGCAATGACCGCCTCGCCTCGCAACGCCCGAACGATCATCTCTGCGATCCGCTCGGCGCGCCGCAGCTCATCTTCATCAAACCCCAAGCCTCTAGAGAAAAAGATTGTATCTAACGCTAATCCATCTGCTGTTGTGAAAATATGCGCATCAACAATATTAGCCCCGCCAACAGCACAACAGCCCGCAATTGTAGATAATAATCTACGATGATCTGGAGCAATTACCGTTAGCTCGACAACATCGCGTTTTTTATCAAGAATGATGTCAGTAATAAGCGGATCTTTTGCGCCATCTAGCGAACGCAGTAATTCTCCATGACGGATCTTGCGTGTTAGATCGACCTTCAGCCAATAGGCCGGATAATGCCGTTTTTCATATTGGAGAAACTCCGCATCAGACCAATGCGGTAAAGCGGCGCGCAACTCAGAGATCGAGGCCGCAACCCTACTTTTACGATCGACGGCGGAATGTCCTCCGCCAAGAACAATGTCTGTTTCCCAATAAAGGGCAAGCAAGAGCTGAGCTTTCCATGCGTCTAATACGCCAGGCCCTACAGCGCTGATATCACACAGCGTCAAAACAAAAAGCAGTTTGAGACGTTCCATTGTCTGAACGATCGCTGCAAAACTATCAATGGTTGCCGGATCAGAAATATCGCGACTTTGCGCATAAGTTGACATCGTGAGGTGATGCTCAACCAACCATGCGACGGTTTCTGTCTCACCTGGCGTAAAGCCCAGCCGCGGACACAAGGTCCTGGCAACCATCATGCCTGCAATTGAATGATCTTCCTTGCGACCCTTGGCAATATCGTGGAGAAACAATCCCAGGTATAAAACTTTACGATTGACCACTGTCGGCATTGCCTCGGCGATGGGCGCGTGGCTCTTTGATGCGCGCCCCGCCTCAAAATCGCAAAGCGCGCCTACTGCACGCAATAAATGCTCATCCACTGTATAGTGATGATACATATTAAATTGCATCATCGCTACGATGCGACCAAATTCTGGGATAAACCGTCCAAGCACGCCAGTTTCATTCATGCGGCGCAGTACGGACTCCGTCATATTGCGCGATAATAAAATCTCCAAAAATAATCGATTAGCTTCTTTATTTTCTCGTAAACTTGAATCAATCGCGCGTAAGGAACGCGTCACTGCGCGCAAGGCATCTGGATGCAACGGCAGCCCATGATGATCGGCGAGCCAGAAAAGCCGAATAATATTTACTGGATTACGTATAAAAGCATTTTCATCGACAATAGATACGCGATCGGTCGCGATAATGAAATCTCCCTGAGGCGTCTTTGATCGTCGTCGCCTGAAGGGCTGTAAAAAACGATCAAAGATTGCGCGGGGCTTTGCTTGCCTTTCCTCTAAAGCAGCGCACACAATCGCGGTCAGGTCGCCAACTTGCTTGGCGACTAGAAAATAATGTTTCATAAAGCGCTCAACGCTCGAAAGGCCACTACGATTATGATAACCGAGTCGTTCTGCGAGGAGCGGCTGAATATCGAATGTGAGCCGCTCATCCGCTCTACCGCGAGCAAAATGAAGATAGCACCGAACATTCCATAAATAATCTTCACATGTTTGGAATTGACGATATTCTGCTTGAGTAAAAAGGCCAGCGGCCACTAAATCTTTTGGTTCTCGTACGCGATAAACATATTTTGCGATCCAAAAAAGCGTATTTAAATCTCGTAAGCCGCCCTTTCCATCTTTTACGTTTGGCTCTACGAGATATCGCGAAGCGCCAGCTCGACGCACACGGCCGTCGCGTTCTAAGAGCTTAGCAGCGACAAACTCACGAGCATCCATGCGAGCAATTTCACGATCGAAGCTTTCCTGTAGTTGGCTAAATAATTCGCGATTGCCTAATATAAATCGCGCTTCTAGCAAGGTCGTTCTGATCGTCATATCTGAGCGCATCTGTCGCATGCATTCAGCTACGGAACGCGTCGCATGACCAACTTTCTGACGTAAGTCCCAAAGAATATAGAGGATAGCTTCAACTACGCTCTCTCCCCAGGGTGTTTGTTTATAAGGAAGAAGGAAAAGTAGATCGATATCAGAGCCTGGCGCTAATCGACCCCGTCCATAACCGCCAACCGCAACAATGGCGAGACGCTCTGCAAAAGTCGGGTTATCCGCCACGTGAACATAGCTTATGACGTAATCATAAATTGCCCCGATGAGCTGGTCCTGCAATTCTGATAGCAACTGCGCACAATGAACATCTCTTTTACCGCTCTCCAAATAACGTCGCGCGCACAGTCGACCGCAATTTAAAGCCTCACGAAATAGATCGACAATTTTACTTCGTCGCTCAGCCTCATCAAAAATTTCGACAGATAGATCGCTTATTTTCGACGCCAACTCTGCGCGCAAACCACCAAAGCTCTCCTGCGTTTCTAACGAGGAAAATACAATATGGGATTTTATTTCGCCTAGCGACGTCACAGAGAAGCACGCAGATCTTTTTGACGCTTCTCAATAACGTCAAACAAAAGTGGCGTCAGATTAGGTCCCCCGATGCGAGCTAAAGCACGAAGGCCCGTTGGCGACGTAACGTTAATTTCTGTGAGATACCCCTCAATGACGTCAATCCCAACAAAAATCAATCCGCGCTTCTTAAGTTCAGGCCCAAGCCTGTCACAAATTAACTTCTCGCGCTGCGTAAGCTCACTAGACGCGGCGGAACCGCCTCTTACCAGGTTAGAGCGAATATCATCTTGCGCTGGAATACGATTAAGCGCACCCAAAGCTACGCCATCAATTAATAGGATACGCTTATCGCCCTTTACAACTTCTGGCAGAAATTTCTGCACAACCCAAGGCTCTCGAAACAGTGTAGAAAACATATCAAATAGAGATCCAAAATTAGGGTCGCGCTGCGCTACTTTAAAAACAGCAGCTCCGCCATGACCATAGAGCGGCTTCATAACAACCTCGCCATGTTGAGCCCTAAAATTCTCAATCATCGCCCGATCTCTTGTGAGCAAGGTCGGCGGCATTAAATCAGAAAACTCCATAACAAAAATTTTTTCAGGGGCGTTTCTGACATGCTCTGGGTTATTAACAATCAAGACGCGGGACTTGATGCGCTCTAGGAAATGCGTTGACGTAATATATGCAAGATCGAAAGGGGGATCCTGCCTCAAAAGCACAACATCCATGTCGATCAAATCAATCTCACTGGCTTCGGCTAGCCGATAGTAGCCCGCAGGATCGTCATAAACATCGATTTGATGCGCGCGCGCGATCAAGCGACTGCCCTCAAGCGCCAATTGGTCCGGCGTATAATACCAAAGCTGATGACCGCGGCGCCGCGCCTCCAGCATCAAGGCAAAGGTCGAATCGCCTTCAAAATTGATCCGCTCCAATGGGTCCATTTGGACCGCAATTTTAAGCATCTCATCTCCCTTCTCAGGACGCTCCGCCAGCAGACTTCTTTGCTATCAGGACCAGACTATCAAGTTTTTTCCTTCGCGCCCGCAAGAACTTGCGCGCGCGAAGCAGAGTTATCGCTTCTCCGCCCCGGCCGAGACAATAAATCGCAGCCCGAATCTCAGCATTTTAGCCGTTAAGGCTCAACTGAACTTTGCGCCATAGCCCCGTCAGGTTAAACAAGCATGAGCCCTGAACCCAAAACCCGCCGATCAGAAAGGCCTCTATGCGTCGCTTACTCCTTCTCCGCCACGGCAAAGCCGATCGTCATTCCGCCGGAGGGGATCGCGAAAGACCATTGACGCGACGCGGCGAAGAAGACGCCAGGCGTATCGGCGATTTTTTAACGAACTCTGGGATTACCCCCGATCTTGCCGTCGCCTCCAATGCGCGCCGCGCGAAACAAACGCTTGAGCGAACACTTGAGGCTTTTCCTGCGCATGTCACGCACCTGATTGAGAACACAATTTATCTTGCTTCATCAGGACACCTTCTTGAAGTATTGCGGCAAACCCCGGACAAGGTTCAAACCTTGCTCGCGGTTGGCCATAATCCCGGCTTTGGAGAATTGGCCGCAATTCTTGCAGGCAGCGGAGAACCTCATGAGCTTGAGCTCATGCGGTCTAAATATCCCACAGCCGCACTGGCGATTCTTGATTTTGATGTGACCAATTGGTCAGAAATCAACGCGGCAGCCGCAAGGCTCCATAAATTTATCACGCCAGCCATCCTCAGAGGCGAACCTCTTGACGATCCAGACTAAACCCGCATGCCCGGATGGGGTTTGACCGGGTTTTCACGCCAGCCTAAAAAGCCTGATGTCTCATAACAGCTTTGGCCATCTTTTCCGCATCACGACTTTTGGCGAAAGCCATGGAGCCGCCCTGGGAGCCGTCATCGACGGCTGCCCCCCTCAGATTTCGCTTGTCCCGGAAGATATTCAAGTCTTTCTTAATAAGCGCAAACCCGGCCAATCGCGTTTCACGACACAACGCCGCGAAGAGGATCTCGTTAAAATACTCTCAGGCGTTTTCATTGGCGCAAATGGACAACAGGTTACAACAGGAGCGCCAATCGCGCTTTTGATTGAAAATACAGATCAGCGCTCGAAAGATTACGGCGACATCGCGCAAAAATATCGCCCCGGACATGCGGATTATGTCTATGACGCCAAGTATGGCGTTCGAGATTATCGGGGCGGCGGACGGTCTTCTGCACGTGAAACAGCAGCTCGTGTTGCAGCCGGCGCTATCGCAAGAAAAATTATTCCGCATCTCTCAATTAAAGGCGCGCTGGTTCAAATCGGTCCGCATAAAATTGATCGATCCCGATTTGACTGGAATGAGATTGATCGCAATCCATTCTTTTGTCCTGACGCCCAAGCCGCCAGCTTTTGGGCAGATTATCTTGATGATATTCGCAAAAATGGCTCGTCTATTGGGGCTGTTGTTGAAGTAACGGCGCAGGGCGCGCCGCCCGGCTGGGGCGCGCCGCTTTATGGAAAACTCGACGCAGACCTCGCCGCCGCTATGATGTCGATTAACGCCGTCAAGGGCGTAGAAATTGGCGACGGCTTTGAGGCCGCCTTGCTCACTGGCGAATCGAATGCTGATGAAATGCGCAGTGGCGCTAATGGCCTACCGAACTTTTTGTCTAACCATGCTGGCGGCATTCTTGGCGGAATCTCAACAGGCCAACCCATTGTTGTTAGATTCGCAGTAAAACCAACCTCTTCAATACTTACGCCCCGTCAAACGGTTGACGCCTCTGGTAATAATACGGAAATCGTTACAAAAGGCCGACACGACCCATGCGTCGGCATTCGCGCAGTTCCTGTAGGAGAAGCAATGATGGCGTGCGTATTGGCTGATCACTTCTTACGTCACCGCGGACAAATTGGGTGATCACGCGCCGCGCTGCGCTTACAGGTCTTATCGCCACGATTTCTGCGCAAGATTTAAAAGCGCAGACCAAAAATACGCTTTTTGTTTCCTCTCAGAGCAGCTTCTTACACGATCCAGGACCTGGCTGGCCCGATCGCCCAGATCGCATCAGCAGCATCTTAAATGCGTTACAAGCGCCAGAGTTTATCACCCTCTCCAAACAAGAAGCTCCAAGCGCAGAACTTAAATGCATTCTGCGTGTCCACACACACCAACTGATCACGCTTCTTGAACAGGCAACGCCAAAAACTGGCCTGAGCCCTCTCGGTCACGATGTCACGCTGAACCCTTATTCGCTTTCAGCCGCAATCGCTTCAGCAGGCGGGGCGATCGCGGCGACAGATGCTGTTATGTGTGGCAAGGCGCACAATAGCTTTGTCGCAACCCGCCCGCCAGGACATCATGCGCTTGCAAATCAAGCAATGGGATTTTGCCTGTTTAATAATGTGGCGATAGCGGCGATGCATGCACGTGCGCTTTACAACGTCGAACGAATTGCAATCGTTGATTTTGATGTTCACCACGGAAATGGCGTACAGGATTTTTTTTGGAATGATAAAAACACACTCTACGCCTCAACACATCAAATGCCCCTTTACCCCGGAACTGGGGAGCTGAATGAAATTGGGGCCTTTAACAATATTGTAAATGCGCCTCTACGCCGCGGCGATTCCGGCGATCAATTTCAAGATACCTTAAAGAGTCGGATTCTGCCCAGACTCGATCTTTTTGCCCCAGATCTCATCTTTATTTGCGCAGGTTTTGATGCCCATATCCACGATCCCCTAGGCGGCCTACGACTGTTAGACGAAGACTTTCGCAACGTAACGCTCAGAATTATGGAAATTGCTCAGAGGCGATGCCATAATCGGATCATCTCACTACTTGAGGGCGGCTATGCCCCGCAGGACTTAGCTCGATCAGTATCTGCACACATAAAGGCATTGATGGAGGCTTAAATCGCAAGACTAAAATCCTTGCATCCATGTGCGAGAAAAAATCGTGTAATTGTCGTTGCTTAATGCTCTTTTAAAAGCGTCTATTTGTAATAAGCTAATGATGGCTTTACACATCGCTCATACGCCAGAGGACAACTAGGAGAGAAGACTTGTCCCATTCTGTGACTGAAGCAATTGAGGCCATTGCCCGAGGCGAGATTGTCGTTGTAACAGACGATGACGATCGAGAGAATGAAGGCGATCTCGTCATGTCCGGCGCGCTATGCACGGCAGAAAAAATGGCTTTTATCATCCGACATTGCTGCGGCATTGTTTGTGCGCCATTGACATTAGAAGACGCGCGACGGCTCCAGCTTGCGCCAATGGTTGCGCAAAATGATGCGCCGCTTGGGACTGCCTTTACAGTTTCGGTAGACGTAAAACACGGACTGACGACAGGTATTTCTGCCGAACAACGCAGCAATACTGTGCGCGCACTCGCTAATGGTAATATGGCCGCAACAGATTTCGTCCGCCCAGGTCATGTTTTTCCACTTATATCCAGAGATGGCGGAGTCTTGATGCGCTCCGGCCACACTGAAGCCGCAGTCGACCTCTGTCGACTTGCAGGACTACCCACTGTCGGCGTCATCTGCGAATTGGCCAATGATGACGGAACCGTCATGACTGGTCAGGAGATTGCCCACTTCGCCAAAAAACATGCGCTTAAAACACTCTCCGTCGCCGATCTTATCGCCTACCGGCAGGCGCGTGAAAAACTTGTTGAGCGGGTTGCTGTTTTTCCAGTCAAAACAGAATATGGCGAGATGACAGGCTATGCTTATGTAACCGCATTTGATCACGTACGTCATTTTGCCTTTGTGCTTGGCGCTATTGGAGATGGACGCGATACGCCAACACGCCTGCATCGCGCGGATATACTTGATGATGTCATGGGCGGTGCGCAGACGATTAGAAAAACGCTCGCCCGCTTCAAGGAAGAAGGTCGCGGCGTTCTTGTTTATCTACGAGACGGGGCAGCTGGCGTGCCGACTAACTTTACCTTGGCAGAAAATGAAAACGCTGAAGAAAACCGCAAACGTCAATGGTTTGATGTTGGACTTGGCGCGCAAATTCTCAAAGATTTGGGCGTTTCCTCAATTCGCCTGCGCTCAACTACAGCTAAACCACGCGCTTTTGTCGGGCTTTCAGGATTTGGCATAGAGATAAGCGCCGTAGAACCTATAGAGTGATCAAGAACTAATTAATCCGCCCGAGGATGCGCTGAATGAAACGCCTCTAATAAGCGCTTGGAATCTACCGATGTATAAATTTGCGTTGTTGAAAGCGACGCATGACCAAGCAATTCTTGGATCGTGCGTAGATCCCCGCCGCGACCAAGGAGATGAGTGGCAAAGGAATGACGTAAGGCATGGGGCGTCGCACTATCTGGCAAGCCCAATGCGCCGCGCAGCCGAGCAACAACATATTGTATCACTCTCGGCGAAAGCGGCCCACCTCGCGCACCAACAAAGAGCGGTCCCCCTTGAAGATTGTAGGGACAAATATCTATGTAATTTTTGATTGCTCTGCGCACCGGTTCGATGACAGGTAAAACACGCTGCCTTCCACCTTTACCCGTAATGCGTATTCGATCGATCCCATCAATTGGCGCCTCCTGTCGAGACAGGGAAAGCGCCTCCGAGATTCGCAGACCCGCGCCATACAACAAGGCCAAAACGGCCGAATCTCTGGCCAAAATCCACGCGGGCGCCGTTTGATCATCCCGATAATCCGCATCCACAAGATCACGGGCGGCGGCAATACTGAGGGCTTTTGGCAAAGCCTTCTGTCGTTTTGGGGCCTGGATTGCGCCATAGGCGTCTGTGCGCGCTAGCTTTCTTTTTTCAAGATAGCGTATGAAATTCCGCTGCGCTGCAAGGGCGCGCAACAAAGATCTATTGCCTAGCCCTTCTTCCCGTCGTCGTGCGAGATAAGCCCGGAGATCTCTTGGCTCTAAGGCCGTTAAGTCTGAAAAATTAACCAGCCTGCCCTGATGCTCGGTTAAAAAAACCAAAAAAACGCAGATTTCATGCCGGTAGGCGATCTGCGTATGTTTTGAAACACGATACTGGCATGCGAGTTGACGCAGCCAATCTTCCGCCGCATCGGCAAGATCGGGGTCCGCATGAAAGGCGACCGGTGCGACGTGAGACATCTAGACATTCAATAGGGATTGCATGACTTTTAGCTGCCTCAATGAGAGACATGCCACAAACTCTAACGCCAACTCCCTAATGAAACCCTGCCATTGATAAACATAGATGCCGAAGGATTACTTACCCGCAGAAATCTCCTGCACCGCTTGCGCGAGTAATTCCTCCATGGTGCGACGAATTTGATGATCGGACTGATCGACACCCTTGGCCGCGAAATCTTGTTTAACTTTTAAAAAGACCCGCTCCGAGGCATCAGCATTTACCTCAGCCGCCACAAGCGCGTCAGCGTAGGCTCGAGCCTCTGTTTCAGATTTTCCAAGTTTTTCTGCAGCCCAAAGACCAAGCAATTTGTTCCGGCGCGCTTCGGCGCGGAATTGACGCTCCTCGTCATGGGCGAAGCGTTTTTCAAACGATTCTTCGCGTTGGTCGAAAGTGCTCATGCGCGTCCTCAGAAAGTTTTGTTCATAAAAACTGCGTTTTAGGCCTATCTGGCCTGGCGCCCAGGGCCAATGATAGCCCCTGGGACGCCCCCGCGAAGCAAGGGTATAGGCGTATTCAATGGTAAAGCCAATGCTTTCAACATGCGGGGCTCTTTGTGCGTTTTCGGCTTCCCAAAACGCCGCCGCCAGCCTTATCCAGTGGAAAAGCCGCGCAAAGCTTGTTTCCTAGGCCCAAAGCGAGTAGATCGGGGACGATCTGCGGCCGGTTATGAAAATCTCTCGCCGCTCCTTGAGGGCGCCTCGCCCTTAACGAGGGTCTTCGTGACCAAATCGAAAGGAGCCAAGGCCGATCGCTATGGATTTCCTCAAGCCCCGGTTAACGCCCATGAATCGCCGTCGTC
>SXGR01309934.1_pt1 | contig 39193 bp, 30 predicted proteins | sample 3174711 | NCBI WGS metagenome assembly SXGR01 (sample SAMN11356860, study PRJNA531348) | freshwater metagenome | isolation source: freshwater sample F1-60 | place: China: Fuxian Lake, Yuxi | collected 2017-12-25
ATTCATTGGGGGTGCCTCAACGGGTCGGAACAAGGCCGGCGATGATTCATCTGGGTGCCCCAATGGGGCACGGCATACCAGCCCGGGGTGCAACCCCGGGTATGGGTGTGTGGAAAGGTTGCGTTCTGTAGGAACGCCGCATAGAGCCCGCGCCAAGACGCGCTGTCGCTGCGGTGCGCTTCAGCGCGGGGGCGGCGCCGGGGTGGCCGCGGCCGCAGGGGCCACAGGTGCCTTGGGCGCTGCCGGGGCGGCGGGGGCGTTGGTGCCCGGGGAACGACCGAAATCGGCGGGGAGGTTCAGGCGGGTGCGCAGGGTGTTCTGGAACTGCGGGTTCACGTCTTCGGCCGGGGCGAGCATGTCGCGCAGGACCTCGAGCTTGTAGTCGTTGAGCGAGGCGATGGCGAGGCGCTGACGCATGCTCTTGTTGGGCGTGCGGGCTTCGAAGTTGGCGTGCACTTTGGTCGCCAGTCGGATCATCGATTCGCCCCGATCTTCATCGCCGTTGCCCAGGCTGAAGAAACCCTGCGCTAAGAGGCCCGTGATGATGACTTTGATGCGGTCGGTGGAGGTTTCGTTGGCGTCTTCAGAAACCTTGGCGACGGCAAAGGTCTCTAGGCTCATACCAGCCTGGTCTCCGAGTTGGTCGGCGTACTTCTTCTGGCAGTAGGCCCACCATTGGGCGGCTTCTTTCTCGCGGTTGGAGGTGTAGAGAAAGTACACGGCGTCGCGCAGGAAGTTTTTGTGACCCTTGGCAAAGTGGTCGGCCATCTTTTCGTCGGCGGCCATCATGTCTTCGTAGGCCTTACTGGTTTTGGCGACGATGTTAAGGTTAGGCCCGAGTTCGATGGAACGGGTGGCGATATTGGTGTAGAGGCGCCCACGCTGGAAGGCCGTGAGCATGGACTGGAAGACCACCCGGCGCAGGGGAGCCCGGTCGGCCTCTTTCTTAGATTCGCCCAGACCGCGGTAGCTCCAGTACACGGCGTGCGACTCGGGCAAACGCCATTCCAACGGTCCGTATTGGTCGTCGACCTCCTTCATGATGGAGGGCACCAACTTGAACTTGTTGACCATGATTGCCACCCGGTTGCTGTTGGCTGCGGTGTCGGGCTTGAGCAGGGTCGCGTAGTCGGGCCTGCCGCCAGGGATGATGTCTTCGATCTGCCGGGCCCACCGGGCTTTGTAGGTCATGTGGGCGTCATCGAGATAAGCACCCATCTTGTGTTGGTAGATCCAGCCCAGCTCGCGGTACATCAGCGCCTCGTGCGGGTTGTAGCGCATGCCCTCGTCGCGCAGTAGTTCGATGGCCCGCTGGACCCACAGCCAGCGGTCTTCGGGGTTGGGAAACTTCACCGAGATGTTGTAGGCCATGTTCCAAGCCTGGTGCACCCAGACGCTGGTAAAATGGGGCTGGAGCTTGGTGATCCAGTCGGCCAATTGAACGGCTTCGAAATACTTGCCGTCTTCTTGCAGTTCGGTGGTTCGGATCCACAGGGTGTTGGCGATGAGCCCGCGGAAGCCACCCAAGGCCACTGTGGTGAAGGCCAAGATTGGTGGGGCATTGCTAATGATGGCCGTCCGCGTGAGGCCGAAGGTTTCGCGGTCGTGGTTCAGGCTTCCCTGGATGAAGTGGGAAGCGATGAACGCCGCGATGATGACGACGGAGAGGATGGCCTTTCGGAGAGTCATCAGAACTTGGTGGGGGCTGCGAGTTCCCGGCGGGTCAGTACCACGATGCCGACGATGGAGATGGCGCCACCGACTAGGACGTTGATGACGACGAAGGCGCGCATGAGCTCCAGCCAGGTGATGCTGCGGCCGGTGCTCAGGTTCGAAATGGGGGAGTAGCCGCTGACTTGATCGATGAGTTGCTTGGCCGACCCGTACACGGCGACGCTGACTTGGTTGATGAGGGTGTTCTCGGTGACCATCCCGTTCTCGCTGTTGACCCCCATAATGCCGCCCTGATCGACGACTTGCTTGAGGGTGTTGCTCGAGAGCCCTAGCACGAGCAGGGCAATGGAGCAGAAGGAGGCCACAGGGAATGAGAGGAAGCTGGAGCAGGCCAGGCCGACAGCCGTGAGCAAGCCCAACCAAAAGGCGATGATCATGAGGCCGCGGGCATAGTTGAGCGCAAACCCACCTTCATGGAAGAGCACCTCCATGCCTTCATCGAGCGGGAAGAGCAGGGGCTGCTGGGTCCAGTTCTGGAAGTCGACGGCCAATACGCCTTGGGCGTTGATGAGTTCGGCGGTGGCTCTCGGGTCGAGCCCGAATTCGACAAACGACTCGGCCGGCAATGAGTTCTCTAGGCGCAGCCGGCGGCCGTCGGGCGGGCCAATTTCCCAATAGGCGGGGTGCAGGGTGCCTTCGGAGTTGTATTGGGTGGTGAAGAATTTGACGCGGATAAAGAGGGGGCGGCCCGCGAGGCGCTGTTTGGCGTCGGCCCCAAGAGGAACCTCCCAACGGCGCAGCATCCCGGGCGGGACTACTTGCTGCCGGGCCTTGATCATTTCTTCGACCTGCTTGCGGACAAAAGCTGGATCTAAGGCGGCGGCGGCGGCGTCTTTGAGGCGTTCCTTGAGGAGGGCCTGGATGTCTTGGGTGAGATCGACCGCGGGTTCCCGGGCCCCGGCGCGGGCTACCAAAACTTCGTTGCGTAGTTTTAGTTGCTGTTCAGCGGAGAGTTCGCCAGTGCGTAATTGCAGCAGCCCGTAGGCAACCGAGCCGGAGATGGCCAACATTCCCAGATTGACGACCATGATGCCGAACCACTTACCCAGCCAGATTTGCCAGCGGGGGATGGGCTTGGAGGCGATGAGGAAGAGCTGCATCTCTTCGATGTCGCGCGCCAGGGTGCCACAGGCGATCCAGAGGGTGGTGAACCCGAGCAGAGCTGTGATAGCGCTGAGGGTGTAGGTAATGAGAATTTGGGTGAATCCTTGGGCCGAACCGTCGTGCTTGATGGCGCTGGGCAGGATGAACACCAGGGCGATGAGCAGGCCGAGCAGGGTAATAACCAGGCGGTAGCGAAAGGCCGCCTTAATGGTCAACAACGCCACGGCCAACAAGGGGCGCAGGGGCTTAGGGACGAGGTCAGGCACGCCGGCCAGATGGCGTCCTTTCCACTCCGGCAGGGGAACTCCTCCGACTTGCAGCACTTTGGCCACCGCCTCTGCCGCGTTGCGGGCAGGCACAGTGCAGAGGTAGGCATAGCCCTGGCGCTCGGCCGACAGTTCTCGGAAGCGGCGGGCAGAAAAACCGATGGCAATCCCCTGAACGATCTGGCTTAGCACGTACGATTTCCATCCGGCCCGATTGGCGTAGAGGACCGCGCTGCTGACCAAGTTGAGAATGAGGAAGACGAGGCCGAGTTGGGGCAGGCGGAGCCACAAGGCCCAGAGCCAATCCAAGACCGCTGCCGCCCAGGAGAACCCCAGGGGAATGGCCATCAACTGCCGATCGGCGTTACGGTAAACCTCAAAGCGACGGGTCATGGTAGGTCACTTCTTATCGCCTTTGTTGCCACCGAGGAGTCCGGAGAGCGCGTCGTTGGCCTTGGAAAGATCGACGGGCTTTGCCGGTTCCGGGGCGCCTGTCTTGGCTGCCAAGACGGGTGAGGCTGTTGAGGTCGATGGGGCCGAAACAGTGGAAGCGTTGGAGACCGGTGCTTGGGGCGCGGGAGCCTCGTGGCGGACGAGCGATTCGAGCACCGCCTCGGTCGAGGGCTGGGATGGAGCGGCGACCTCCGACACGAGGGGAGCTGCCGTCTCTGTCGGCCGCGACAGGCGATCGAGCACCGAGTCAGCCTGATGAGTGCCTGAATGGGTGCCCGAATCTCCAGGTGCCCGCAGGTATTCGGCCACCCGATTGCCGCTGGTGGCACCACTGGTCTCGGCCTGACGGCGAGCCGCTTCAACCACTCCGAGGAAGTACGATTCTAGGTTTTGGGTTGGGTTTTCGAGGCGGACGGTATCGCCCACCTCGGCCCGGATGAGATTGAGCACCTTCTCGGTGGTTTCGCGGGAGAGGACGGGAGCGGTGATGCGGACCGAGTCGGGCTTGGCAAGCAGTTGATGCAGGGGGCCTTGGGCCTGGATGCGTCCGCCGTAATAAATCACCGCGCGGTCGCAAACATCTTCGACATCGCTGAGCAGGTGACTCGACAAGATGACCGTCTTGCCCCGTTGGGCGAGGGCCCGGATCAGGTCTTTGACTTCGCGGCAGCCCAGCGGGTCAAGGCCCGCGGTGGGTTCGTCGAGAATGACCAGGTCGGGGTCGTTGATGAGCGCTTGGGCGATACCGATGCGGCGCTGCATGCCCTTGGAAAATTCACCGATGGTCCGCGACCGGGCCTGGTTCAGGCCTACCATCTCGATGAGCTGCTCGGCGCGGCGACGGCGTTCTGCTGAATCGATTTGGAAGAGGCTGCCGAAGAAATCGAGAGTCTCGGCCGGATTGAGAAACCGGTAGAGGTAGCTCTCTTCGGGCAGGTAGCCGATGCGAGCCTTAGTGGCGACATCGCGCGGCGACTGGCCGAAGACCGTGATGTGTCCCTTGGTCGGGTACAGCAGGCCCAAGAGGAGCTTGATGGTGGTAGATTTGCCCGAACCGTTAGGCCCGAGGAGTCCGAAGACTTCGCCGCGGCGGATCTCAAAATCGACATTGTCCACGGCCCGCGCCTTGGGCCGACCCCAGAAGTCTTTGAACACCTTGGTCAGACCCGTGGCCCTGACGACGACCTCGTCGCTGGGGTGCTCAGCGGACGCTCTGCCGGAAGGGGAGGGAGGGTTCATAAGGCGTTAGCGGGTGAGGGAAAGTGGCGAGGGGTTGGAGGAGGTCGGCGTACCCCTGAAGGCATCGCCGTGTCACTGGGGGCATCCCGGTCAGGCGGCCTGCGGGGCGGGGGTTCCGGTGCTCGGGTTGGCGGCGTCGTCGCCTTGGACGAAGGGCTCGAGTTCTTCGCCCTGGCGGACCAGGCGGGCGCTGTTGAAGACCACAAAGAGTGATCCGACATTGTGCAAGATGGCAGCAACGATCGGGTTGAGGTACCCGAAGGACGCAGCGGCCATACCGCCGATAATAAAGACGACGCCGAAGAGGAAGTTCTGGTTGATGACCGTGCGAGCCATGCGGCTGAGGCGGATGAGGAAGGGCAGTCGGCGGAGATCGTTGTTCATCAGGGCGATGGTCGCCGAGTTGATAGCGACTTCGCTGCCGGCGGCTCCCATCGCGATGCTGATGTCGCCCGAGGCCAGCGCCGGTGCGTCGTTGCCGCCGTCGCCGATGACCGCCACGCGGTGGCCCTTGGCCTTGGCCTGACGCACGTACTCCACCTTGTCCTGCGGGAGGCATTCAGCCACCACTTCAGTCACGCCAATCTCTTGGGCGACGCGTTCAGCCACGGGGCGGCGGTCACCGCTCACCATGGTGATGCGGCGTATGCCCGAAGCCCGAAGTTGTTCGAGGGCTTCTGCGGCCTCCGGACGGGTTTGATCTTGGAGGCCGACCCATCCGATGCAGTGCCCATCACGGGCCACGAAGAGGAGGCTGTATCCGGCGGTTTCATCGAGATCCACCGACTCAAAGAGGTCACCCAACACGCCTTGATCTTTGAGGAAGGTGGCGCGACCGACCAGGATGCGCTGACCGTCGATGAGCGCGCTGACACCTCTGCCCGCGGTCTCCTTGAAGTCGCTCACCTGAGCCAGCGGCACACCGGCTTGCTGGGCCAGTGCCGTGATGGAGCGAGCGGTGGGGTGGTTGGAAAACTGCTCGGCGCTGGCGGCACATCGCAACAGTTCGGCCGGGGCGATTCCGTCGAGGGGGTTGAGGCGGCTGACGGCCAGACGTCCGGTGGTCAGGGTGCCGGTCTTATCGAACACGAAGGCCGTGATGCGTGCGGCGGCTTCGAGGTCGGCGATATTCTTGACGAGGATGCCCAAGCGGGCGGCGGCGCTCAAGGCGGCGACCATCGCGGTGGGGGTGGCTAGGATGAACGCGCAGGGGCAGGCCACGATGAGGATGGTGATCACCCGGTTGAGGTCTTGGGTGAAGCCCCAAACAAGAGCGGCGATAATTAGCACCAGCGGGGTGTAGTAACCCATGTACTGGTCGATGATCCGCATGAAGGGCAGCTTGGTCTTTTCGGCGGCCAAGATCAGGTCGCGGACGCGGCCCAGGGTGGTGTCTTCGCCGGCCTTGCTGACTTTGACCTCGAGGAGGCCGTTCATGTTGATGGTACCGGCAAAGACCGCTTCGCCCACGCCCTTGTCGACCGGGAGCGATTCACCGGTGATGTTGGCCTGATTGATGGAGCCTTGTCCGGAGACGATTTGACCGTCGGCAGCGATGTTGTCGCCTGGGCGGATGCGGATGATGTCTCCGACCTTGAGTTCGCTCACGGCCACTTCGACTTCGTTTCCGCCGGACAGCCGACGGGCCTTGGTCGGGGTGAGCTTAATGAGCGATTGGATGGAAGCCCGGGCACCGGCGGCTGTGCGAGTCTCGATGATCTCACCCAGCAGCATGAAGAAGGCAACGATGCCGGCGGTTTGGAATCCGCCGGCGAGGCTAGAGCCCTCGCCTTTCATGCCGTAATTGCCCGAGACCGCGCAGGCCAAGACGCCTAGAGCAACCAACTCGTTAATGGAGAGCAGGCCTTTCCGGAGGTCTTTGAAGGCCACCACCATGATGGGGGTACCTAGGATGACGGCACCGATCATGGCGCTGAAGGCCGCCACGGTGGTGCCGCGATCAAAGAGCCAGTCCACCGCGAACGAGTTCAACACGAAGATCAGTCCGACGAGCGTCGTGGAGAGCTTGGTGTTGGTGTGCGAATGATCCAGACCACCGTGGTCATGACCGCAGTCGGCGCAGGCTGCGTCCTTTTTGGCGTCTTCCTCGAGGGTCAGGAGGCTGGTGACTTGCATGGATGAAAAGGGAGAGGTTTTGAGGGACCTAGATCAACGCCCGAGCTCGGGACGCTTCTGGGGTTGGGGTTCCCGATTGAGCTGGATGCGGACTTCGCGGCGCTCGCCGTCGGCCCGTGAGGGCAGGAAGAACTTGTCGGGTGAGTTGGTGAGAATGCGGGTGATGGTGTCGACCCGGAGTCGATCGCGGTAAAGAGCGGGGTTCTGGCGGTAGGTTTCCAGTTGGTCTTGGAAGAAGCGGGCCTCGGCGGCCAATCCCTGCACCAGTTGGTCGGCCGCGGCCTGTCCTTGGGAGACGGTGCGGTTGGCCTCGCCCTTGGCTTCACGGGTGACGCGATCAAATTCGCCCTGCGCTTCATTAATGCGGCTGCTGCGGGCTTGGCCGGCCGTGATGACGGCGTCGAAGAATTCTTTTACGTAGCCCGGGGCGACGCGCTCGACATCGAGGCCTTCGATGAGGACTCCCAGATTGGCGAGGGCGAGCTGGTCGCTGACCCGCTGCTTGACCAAGTCGCGGAAGCTGGCGATGTCGCCATAAATGGAGTCGGCCTTGGTGCGGGCGGCGGACCAGTAGATGGCGTTATTCAGGCAGTTCTCCACCGTGTTGGAGGCCGCCACGAAGTTGAAGGTGTAGGCCACGGGATCGCTGATCCGGTAGCGCAAGGTGGCCCGGACGTGGAGGATGTTGCCATCACCGGTCAGGACGTAGCCCTCGGAGGCGGGATTGAGCGTGGTGGAGATCGGGGCACCGGTCATGCCGGCGGCTTCGGCGGCCGGATCGACGGCGTACCAAGCTTTGGTGGCTCGGACGATCTTGGAGTCGCCGACGCCGATGCGAACGATTTCGTCGATGGGGTAGGGCAGGGCAAAGTGCAGGCCGTTGGTGCGGAGAATGTCGCGACCCTCGCCCACGGGCTTACCGAAGCGCAGCACCACGGCGACCTCGTTGGGCTTGACCGTGAAGACGCACGAAAAGACGAAGGCGGCCAGCAGCAGGGCTCCGAGGAGGCGGATGAGGACCAGACTGCTGCCCAAGGCCTCGGAGAGCGCCTGACTGGAGGCGTCGTCCGATGAAATCTTGGGGCCGTCGGGCCGCAGATTGCCGGAGGGTGTGTTTGCAGCGGCCATGGGATCAGTTTTTGGAAGGTGCAGTGGCCCCGGCATCGCCACGGAGCAGGTTCAGCGGGGCGGTCTTCTCATCGAGGATGAGCGTGGTGCGATCCTTCAAGCTGGCTTCGAGGCTGTTGAGCGAGATGAGGAAGCGGGCCAGCGATTCATCTTGGTTGAGCACTTTGTAATACTCAGTGGCCTTGGCCTCGGCCTCACCCCGCAGAACGAGCGCCTTGCGGCGGGCTTCGGCGAGGGTGGTGTCGCGCTGCAGTTCGGCCTCGGAGCGGATGCGCATGGCTTCGGCAGTGCCTTCGGCGACGAACTTCTTGCTGAGTCGCTCGCGCTCGGCCTTCATGCGCTCGAACACCTTGGCGGTCTGCGATTCGGGTAGGCCCAGTTGTTTGATGCCCACGATTTCGATGGCGATGCCGTAGGTCTTGAGCGTGGTGTCGGCCATGAGCAGCTTCATCTCGTTTTCGATCTCCTCGAACTTCACTTGCTTGGGGTCGGGGGCGATGAGTTCCGAGAAATCGTGACGGCCTACCACGGAGTTCTTGGCGTCACGCACCACGTTCTCGAGGCTGGTCTCGGCGCGGAAGAGGTCGCCATTGAAGCGCTTGAGAAAGAGTTCGGCGTCAGCGATCCGCCAGCCGACGAACACCGAGAGGATCGGTGATTTCTTGTCGCGGGTCAGGCTCTGCTCGTACTTGCGCTCGAAGTTCTGGAGGCGGCGGTCAAACTTGTAGACGTTCTGGATGGGGTAAGGCAGGCGTAAGTACAGGCCTGGCTCGGTCTTGGGTGTGCCGCTGATGCTACCAAAGGTGGTGACGACGGCTACCTCGGTGGTGCGCACCTGGTAGGCGAACAGCAGGAAGAGGAAGATCGCCAGCAGCAATCCGCCAATGATCAGGGTGGGGGTACGGGGCTTCATCTTGGGGAAGGGGAAGGGAAGTATTTAAAAAAGTGGGGCGGGATGCCTAGGGACCCGTTGGGGTCATTTCTTGGGTTCGTCCTTCTTGACCGGCTCAATGTTCACATCTAGCAAGTCTTGGCGGATCTTGTCTTCTAGGTTGAAGAGGATGACGTCTTGGGTGTTGGTCGGAAGGATGACGATCTTGCGGGCACCCGCCGAGGCTTTGGCAAAGGTTTCCAGGTGATTGCGGGTTGTAAAGACCTTGGGTGCAGCCTGATAGGCGAGCAATTGGGAGGAGAATTGGGCGGCCCGTCCGGAGGCTTCGGCGATCTTTTGAGCCGAGATGCCCTTGGACTCGTTAATGGTTTTGGCCGCTGCGGCCTTGGCCAGGGGCACCGTCTCGAGCGCATAGGCATCGGCTTCGAGGATGCGGGCTTCTTTCTCCTGCTCGGCTCCGATGACTTTTTCGTAGGCCTCGGCAACTTTCAGTTCCTTGGTGCCGATCGGTGGGTGGATGTCTTGGAGGCCAACGAAAACGATCTCGGTGCCGAGTTTGGCTTCGTTGGCTGCGGCTTGGATGTTGGCCTTGAGGTCGCGGGCGGCCTGCTGGCGGCCATGGGACATGATGGTTTCGATGTCCACGCTGGCCATGTAACGGACGACTTCGCGATTGGCCAGACGCTCGAGCAACAATTGGGGCTCGCTGTGGCCGTAGGACCAGGCGCGGATGTCCGTCACGAGGTACTGCACCGGAATGCTGACGGTGAGCAGGTTGACCGGGACGATTTGCTCCGATTCGGCAGCGTTGGTGGCGATGTTCTGTTCGCGGGAGGCCACCAGGAGGTTGAACTCCTCTTTGTAATGGGCCTTGGTCCAAAGGATGGTGTCTTCCTTTTCTAGTTTTTCATCGGGAACGAATCCGACGTTGAAACTTTGGACCTCGGACACCGGGTACCGTTGGATCTGATCGATGGGGCGGGGTAACTTGAAGGCGATGCCCGGTGAGAGGACGGCGCCCACGGGTTTGCCAAAGCGTTCGCGCAGAGCCTGTTCGCCGACATCGATGAACACGACGCAGTCGCTGGCGGCCAAAATGCCGATCCAGATGAGGGCGAAGTGGCTGAGCTTTTCTTCCAGGAATCGGTAGAACCAACTGTTGCTGACCCGGAAACCAAACTGGTAGTTGAGGGCTTGGGCGGCGGTGGCGAATAGTCCAGCGGGTTGGCCGAGCAAACCGACGAGGCGGCTTTCGTAGATGAGCCGGACTTCTTTGCCCTGGACCCTGGGACGATAGGCTTCGAAGACGAGGGCTAGCAGGGTTTCGAGACTCACCAAGGCGAGGAGGGCGGTCAGTACCCAGGCGATTTGGCGGTCATATTGAGGGAATCCAAACCATTGGAGGCCCTCGCTGACGGTTGCGAGGAAGGCCAGCAGGGACCCGAGCATGAGGGCAGAACCACCCGGGCGGAGGAGTCGGATGCCTTCGAGTTGAGCCAGTCGGCAGGCGTATTTACCGAGGAGGAAGGCGGTCAAGCTCAGACCGGCGAACATCGCCATGGACACTGTGGAGGGGGCCGATGCGGCCGCGCCCATGTCCTTGAGGTCTGTAAAGAAGTACAACGCCCCACCGGCCTGCATGAGGAAGAGCACCAGGGTGAGGCCGGGTACGAACCATTTTTCGAAGAGGATGCGGGATTTGCGGGCCGGGAAGGCTTCGTCGACCGTCGAGTCGAAGAGGGCCGTTTTGCTGCGGGATCGGGCCAGTTCGTCCATCTCGAGTCGCTCGGACTCTTCGGAGGCCTCCAGGCGCATTTGGAACCAGGCCACCAGGGCCATAACTAGTCCGACGAGGGTGAAGGCGGCCCCCAGTTCAGCGGTCGCGGAATTGGCGATCTTGGACACCACTTCGAGGCCGATGGCCAGTCCCAGCAGGGCAATCCAGTTCAGCATTCCGGTTTTGAGAGCGTGTCGTTCCATGGGCGGTGAGGCGGGTGGGGACTGGGAGTGTATCAGCTGAGTTCGCGATCTTCGAAGAGCCAAACCCCGGCGGCGAGGGCGGCGGAGATGCAGGAGAACATGTAAACGGCCGCTTTGGCCACGTAAGGCCAGGGAATGCTCTTTTTGTCTTCTAGAGCGTCGGCCAACCAGAATTGCTGCCAATTGGGGATGAGCGCGTAGGCGGTTTTGGCCCAGAAGCTGCCGGCATCGGCGGCGCCTTTAAACAGGTAATCGCCCATGAGGCCGGCGATGAAGAGTGCTGAGCAAATGGCCAGTGTGGGTACTGTATCCAGTCGGGTGGAACAGGCCAAGGCGATGGCGGCTAAGATGAGGAGTGCGAAGAGGATGAGCACTGCGGCGGGCACCATGCGCCAGTCGACCAAGGCCACTTCGCCGAAGGCTCGTTCGTCATGCACGAAGAAGTGGATGCCCAGCACGGCCAGGGTGGTGAAGAGGATGAAAGTGAACACTGCATCGGACACAAATCCGCGGCGCAGGAAAAAGTTGAAGAATCCAGCGACGGCATAGGCTAGAGCTCCGGCTCCGCCGTAAATTGCCAGTGACTTCACATCGGTGTCTCCGTAGGCGTCGAAGGCCATTCGGCCGGCGAGGAGGGCTGCGACGACGTTGGCGTAGGTCATCAGAGCTAGGGAGGCGGAGAGGCCGACGTATTTGGCCGTGAGGAAGGTCCAACGGCCGACGGGCTTGGAGAGCACGGTGAGGGCGGTTCCGAGGCGGATTTCTTGGGCGACGCTCGAGGAGGCGCAGAGGACAGCTCCGAAGAGGCCTGACAAGAGCATCAGGGCTAGTGACATGTCTTTGACTAGCTTGGGGTCTTCGCCGAATCCGAAGTAGGGGACGGCCGCGATGAACACGCAAAAGCCGGACGACGTGGTCATCAACAGCAGAAAAATCGGCTGTCGGACCAACTCCATGAAAGCGTTGAGCGCTATGGATACGAAGGGTCGCATTATCGGCTACCTGTGATGTTCAGACACTACGGTTGGAAAGAAGGCGCATAAAGTCAATTCGGGGATGATGGTAAATGCGAGCGATTTGCAAAACAGCTGGGGCTCCGCGGTATCAGGCCTCCGCTCGCTGAGTAGGCTCTGGGAAGGATTAGCTTTCGCGCTGTGCGCGAGGGGGTTGGGGTGTTCGCCTCCAAGGCTCGCTCCGACCTGACACCGCTCCGCTGCGGTTTTGGTGGGCTCCGCGGTATCAGGGCTGCGCGGTATCAGGCCTCCGCTCGCTGAGTAGGCTCTGGGAAGGATTAGCTTTCGCGCTATGCGCGAGGGGTTTGGGGTGTTCGCCTCCAAGGCTCGCTCCGACCTGACACCGCTCCGCTGGGTCGCTTTAGAGCCTGTCCCTTATGCGGCCCTTTCCCACTTGAGGTGAGGGGTGGATGCGGTGGGAATGACCTCCGAGGTAGGGACCGATCTCCGAGCGGTCCGTCCCTGCTTCGGGCTGTCCCTGCGTGGGGCTGTATACGGGGCTGGTCAAAGGGAGAGGCGATGGGCAACGTGGGGAATCTTCCCATGCGATCTCTTTTTTGGCTGCGCGGTCGGGGGCCGGGTTGGCGTTTAGTTTGGCTCCAAGGGTGGTTCTTTGGGGTGGTGGGTTTTCTGGGCTTCGGCGGGATTGGCCGTGCTGCTTTAGCACCTGCTGCTCGGCCGAATGTGATCGTCATTTTGGCCGATGACATGGGAATCGGGGATGTCTCGAGTCTGAATGCGAAGTGCGCTTGGAAAACTCCAGGCATTGATCGGCTGGCCCGTGAGGGACGCACGTTCACCGATGCTCATTCGGCTTCTGGGGTTTGTACGCCGAGCCGTTATACGCTCCTGACGGGGCGCTATTCTTGGCGGGGGAAACTCAAGTCGAGTGTGTTGCATGGGTACGATCCAGCTCTGATTGAACCCGGTCGGTTGACGGTGGCGGGATTTTTGCGGGGTCAGGGGTATGCGACGGGCATGGTGGGGAAGTGGCACTTGGGTGTGGATTGGGTGCGGACGGGTCCCAAATTGGAGGAGGTAGATTTTGCTCAATCGTTTGGCGGTGGGCCGATCTCTCAGGGGTTTGATCGGTTTCTGGGAATTAGCGCTTCGCTGGATATGCCTCCGTTTGTTTTTCTGAGTCAGGATCGATCAACGACGGTGCCGGTGGACCGTGTGGCGGCCAGTCCAGGGCCTAAGATGTGGCGGGCTGGGGTGATTGGGCCGGATTTCCGGCACGAGGAGGTACATCCGCGGTTTCGGCGGGAGGCGTTGTCTTGGATCGAGTCGAGGGCACGGGCGCGGGCAGTAGACGGTACGCCGTTTTTCCTCTACTTGGCTCTGGCTTCTCCTCACACACCCACGGTTCCGACTCCGGAATTTGTCGGGCGGACGCGAACGAACCCTTATGGCGATTTCGTGGTGCAGGTGGATGCGACGGTGGGGGACATTCTTGATTCGCTCGATACCCTCGGAATTTCCCGCAATACGTTGGTGGTTTTTACGGCGGACAATGGTTGTTCGCCGGCGGCCAATCTCGGCGAGTTGCGGGGCTTTGGACATGATCCGAGTGCCGGTTTCCGCGGTCACAAGGCCGATTTGTTCGAGGGTGGCCATCGGGTGCCATTCTTGGTCCGATGGCCCGCTGAGGTGCCGGCCGGTTCGACGTGTTCTCGGTTGGTGGGTCAGCTCGATGTGCTGGCGACCTTGGCCGATATTTTGGGTCAGCGTCTGCCGTCGGGTGCGGCCGAGGATAGTGTGAGTTTTCTGCCTCAGTTGCGTCGAGGGGATCGGGCGCGGGCCGGTCGCGAGGCGTTGGTGCACCATTCGAACGGTGGTTTCTTTGCTCTACGCCAGGGGCCATGGAAGCTGCTCTTTACTCCGGACAGCGGTGGGTGGAGTGATCCCAAACCGGGCAGTAAGGAGGCGGCCCGATTGCCGAAACTCCAATTATATCACCTGGGTCGTGATGCGGCGGAGCGGACGAATCGGCTGGCGGACGAGCCCAAGGTGGTTCGCGCCATGACTCGGGAGATGCGCCGGATCTGGGTCCATGGGCGCTCGACGCCGGGCCCGGTTCAGCCTTATGCGAATCCGGGCGACTGGCCTCAGGCGGATCCATTTCGCACGGAGTGAGCCTCCGAGGCTCTACAGACGGGGAGCCGTATTGGGGAGCGGACGGGTGTTGGTGACGGTGTGAAAACCGATGGAATCGGCCGGTTTGAAAACCACTGAGCCCAGAAACTCAACGGATCATCGATCCGGCCTGAGCTTGTCGGTGGCCTCAACGAATTCTGATCAACTCTGGTGGGCCCCGGAGGCACTCGGCCTCATCTGGAAGAAGGAACAAACACGCGGGCTCATCCTGGAAAGAAAACGAGTTCGAGGATCCGGCAAAACCGCGAATTTCAAACCGCCTCCTTTCCGTGAATTCCAGAACGTTGCTGAGAGTGCTGAAGGGGTAATTAAAAAGGGCCGATTTCCGTGGGGAAATCGGCCCTGTGGTTGAAGAATTGAAAGCGAATTGTCTGCCTTCGTGGCGTCAGCGGATGCGGTAGAACTTGGCCGCTCCGGTGGGTGTAACCTTGAGCGGGGAGACGGCCCCGGTGACTTGAGTGTAGGTGCCGTTGAGGCTGTCAGACTGCTGGAGGGCGCCGCCCGACCAGGTCAATGTGGCATCGGCTCCGCTGAGGCTGATGGCTACTTTGGCCGGTTCGCTGGATCCGCCGTTCACGGCGATGGTGTAGTGCTTCTGGATTTGTGCGGCCGACAATGCCTTGGGATAGACAGCCACTTCATCGATGGCTCCGGTGAAGCCTCCGTCCCAACCGTTGCCGGTGGAACCGATGGCCCAGTCGGCTCCGGTGGCGGCGATGGCTTTGCCCGCTCCAGCGGCCGCGGCGATCTCGGTTCCATTGCGGTACAGGCGCCAGTGGGTGCCGTCGTACACGCCGTTTAGTTGTACCCATTGGCCGGCCGTCAGGTCGGTAGCCGGAACTGGGGCGAAGGCCCGCTCCACCGTCAGGTCGGGAGCACCTTTGTACTCGCTCGATCCGAAGGAGTAGTTGAGCGCGCCGTTGACGGGTTCGATGCGCAGGGACACTTCGGTGGTGTTGGTGTTGAGCGCGGTGATCTCTTTGGCCTGTTCAAAAATCTGTGCCACGAAGGAACTGACGGTGGCCGGACCTCGGGCCAGGATGCGCGCGGGTGAGGGCTCGGTCGTGAGTGTGCCCGGCTGGATCCAGGCGCTGAAGGTGACTCGGTCGGTGAGCTTGAGGCTGCCCAAATCATTGAGGGCTCCGAAGGCCTTGGTCGTGGTGAGGTCGAGGGCGCTGTTGTTGGCTTCGAAGCCCTTGAAGGCCGGCGGGCGTGGGCCAGCGGCTGAAGTGTTCGCGAAGACGCCGTGTCCATCCGCATCGGCTTCGAGGCTGCCCGCGTTGGCCAGCGGCGATACCGCGCCTTCGTTGAAGCGCAAGTAGGTGGCCGGCCCTTTACGCTCGGGGCCTGTGAAGGGAGCGGTGATGACCAGGTTCTCGTATGGGATGGCCGGGTGGGCGTTGGTGCCCGCTTGATAATGAGCCAGCACTTGTTCCGGCTTCAGCAGGTAGTCGCCGTAAACGGCAAACTCGTCGACGTTGCCCTCGAAGGGGTTGCTGCCGAGTCCCGACTTGGCGTTGTAGGCGCCGATACCTAGATCGGCCGCCACGCTGCCGTCCTCGGTGGTCTCCAAGTTGGCCGCATAGAGGGCTGCGCTGTTGGTGTTCACGGCCACACCATTGACGTAGGCCTTGAGGATACCCTCCCACTGGTTGTTGCCGTTGCTGCCCGGATCGCCGTTGTCGGTGACCGGTTCCCAGGTGAAAGCCAAGTGCTGCCATTCACCAATGCTGTAATCGGTGTCGGTGTTTACATCAGCGCCGCTGCTGCTCACGCCTCGGAACATGCGAAAATTCCATCCAAGGCCTTCTGAGGCCGGGTAGCTGGCATTGGGGTTGCGCTGGAAAATCACCCAACCCGTGCGGCCGCTCCCGCCGACGAAGCGGTTGTTGACGGGGCACTGGCCACCTTGCTGGTCCCTCATGGGACGGGCCCAGAACTCCACCGAAAGAGGCTTATCGGCCCCGGGATTGTTGCCCGCGGTCCAAGGCAGGGTGGTCGTCGATTTGCCGTTGCGATTGTGATAAGCCACCGATCCGTCGTTGCCGCCGGCCGAGATGGCGCCCGGAGCGGGGTGCCGCACTTCGGAGGTATGGCTGCCGTGGCCGATGGCACGGGTCTCGCCAAAGTTCACCGCGATGTCGGGGCCCGGAGCCTCTTCGTCGAGATGCAGGTAAACGGCGGGTTTGTCGGCCTGGATCAGGCTGGAGTAGGAAACCGTCCGGTTGGCGTTGGTGGCGTTCTGATAGTGGCCGAGGATTTGCTCGGCGCTGAGCTTGGTCTGGTAAAAGGCGAATTCGTCCACGCCGCCGAAGTACGGGTTCAGGCTGGTCCCCGCGGTGTTATTGTAGTTGCCGATAGCCAGGGCCGCATCGCCGAAGGTGGCGACGGCGGGGTCATTGCCGCTGGTGTTGGCGACGTAGCCCGGTTGGGTGCCGTCGGTGCCGCCAGTCCATGCCTTGGTGACAGCCTCTTTGCCATCGATGTACATGGTGACGGTGGCGTTCACCACGTTCTTCGGATCATAGACCACCACGACGTGGGTCCACTTACCGAGCACGTAGGGCACGCCGCTCAAGATATCGAGGCCAGAGCTGCTGCCGGCACCGCGGAACATACGGAAGTTCCAGCCTACCCCTTCGCCACCGGCGTAATCGGCGTTGGGCTTGCGCTGGAAGAACACCCATCCCTGCCGGTCCGCTCCTGAATACGCGTAACGATTGTTGATCGGGCATTGGCCGTTCGCGGTCTGGTCGCTGGTCGGATAGAACCACGCCTCAATGGTGAACGGTTTGTCGTTCTTGGGGTTTACTGCGGCGTTCCAAGGGATTTCAGTGCGGGAGGTGAAATCGAAGAAGGCGGCTCGGCCAGAGTCGCCCAGGATCGCACCGGGCAGGGTATGCACCCGGCCTAGGTTCTGGAATGCCGTGATTCCGGTCGCGAGGCCCGAGTTCAGGTTGTTGGTGCCGCGCACCGTGCTGTCGCCCAGGCGATAGTAGGCAGCGGGTCCGTCGGCGAGAATCGACTTCGCGTAGTCGGACGCCACTACCGCGGAGGGCAGTGCGGCGAGGCAAGCAGCAGCAATGCCCCAAATAGGAGTTCGGATGAGGTGTTTCATAAGGAACACCTTGGAATGTCCCAAACCCGGCTCCGATCCGGAAGCGTTTTGTCCCTCGGCATCGGATTGTTGCCCGATTGTTAAACAAGCGGGGTCAGGTTTTGAGCGAAAGGTTCACAGACGAGTGAATTTTTGGTCGCGATGTGGGTCTTCGTCTTCCTATGCTCGGAGATCCACCGAGTGCGCAGTCCGGGAGGGCCGATGGGTCGGTTCCTCCGGTGGCTGCATTCTGAACCCTATGAGATCCATACGACTGGCCTTGTTATCACTGGCCCTATCCCTGGCGGTCAGCGCCCAAACTCTGCTCCAACTCCAGCCCGGCGATCATGTAGCGATCGTCGGTGGTGGCATTGCGGATCGGATGCAGCACACCGGTTATTTTGAGACGCTGGTCCATGACCGTTTTCCCGAGCACCGACTGGTTTTCCGCAATTTGGCGGCGGCCGGTGACGAGGTAGCCAATCGGCACCGTTCCGAGAATTTCGGTTCTCCAGACGATTGGCTGACCCGGGCGAAGGCCGATGTGATCGTCGCTTTTTTTGGCTACAACGAGTCCTTCAAGGGGGCCGAGGGGTTGCCGAAGTTCAAGACCGACCTGGATGCTTGGATCAAGCACGTGCGGGGTGGCAATTACTCCGGCAAGGGAGCACCGCGGGTGGCGCTCGTGTCACCGGCGGCCAATGAGAGGCACGTGGATATCAATTTCCCGGACCGCTCGGTCAATAATGCCAATTTGCGCCTCTACTCGGCCGCCATCGCTGAGGTGGCTAAAGACAACGGTCTTGCCTTCGCCAACCTCTTTGAACCGTCCCTGCAACTCATGACGGCCGCTGCGGCCAAGGGGCGTTCGCTGACGATTAACGGTTATCTCCTCAGCGAAGAAGGCGACAAGGCCCTGGCACCGGCGATCTTCAGCGGCCTGATCGGCGGCAAGGTGCCGACCGGCGACATGGAGAAGCTCCGCCGAGCGGTCAATGAAAAGAACATCCAGTGGCATCATCGCTACCGCACGGTCGATGGCTACAATGTGTATGGTGGTCGTTCGACGCTGGCCTATCAGCCAGGCAAGGGCGGTTTTGTCGGAGATCGCAATGCTCCTGCTCCTTACGTCTCCAATTATAAGGTCATGCAGGAGGAAATGTCCCAGCGCGATGTGCTGACGGCCAATCGCGATTTGCGGGTCTGGGCGGTGGCGCGGGATGGCGACCTCAAGGTGGATGACTCGAACCTGCCGGCCGTGACGTCGGTGGAGTCCAACAAACCCGGGCCCAACACCGACAAGAGCCAAGTCTATATCGATGGCCAGGAAGCCATCGGCCAGATGACGGTCCACTCCGGCATGCAGGTGAATCTCTTTGCCGACGAGAAACGCTTCCCCAACATGGTGAACCCGGTCCAGATGGCTTGGGATACCCGCGGTCGTCTTTGGGTCGCTGTGTGGCCCAACTACCCGGAGCGCACACCGACCAGCAAGGTGGGGGATAAGTTGCTCATCTACGAGGACACCAACGGCGACGGCAAGGCCGATAAGGAAACGGTGTTCATGGATGACCTGAACTGCCCCACTGGCTTTCAGTTCTATAAGGACGGAATCTTGCTCATGCAGGCCCCGGATCTCTGGTGGATTCGCGATACCAACAATGACGGCAAGGCCGACACCAAGGAGCGCATCCTCATGGGTATGGATTCGGCCGATTCGCACCACACGGCCAACGCCATCTGCTTGGACCCGGGTGGCTCGATTTACTTGAGCGACGGCGTGTTCCACCGCACTCAGGTAGAGACGGGCGACGGCGCGCTGCGCAACAACGATGGTGCGATCTACCGCTTCGAGCCGCGCACCCATCGCTTTGAGACTTATGTGGCCTATGGCTTCGCCAACCCCCACGGACGTGTATTCGATGCTTGGGGCAACGACTTCATCACCGACGCCACTGGCAACGCGAACTACTTTGGTCCGGCCTTCAGCGGTCGCATCGATTATCCGAACAAGCACTCCGGCATGAAGGAGTTCTGGAACCGTCCGTCACGCCCCTGCCCGGGCACCGGTATCCTGACCAGTCGCCACTTCCCAGAAGAGTTTCAGGGCAACTTCCTGAACCTCAACGTAATTTCCTTCCAAGGCGTGTTCCGGGTCAAGGTCACCGAGGACGGCTCGGGCTTGAAGGGTGAGACGCTCGAAAATCTGGTTTCTTCCACCGATCCGAACTTCCGCCCGATTTGCATTAGCACGGGCCCCGACGGCGCGATTTATTTCGCCGACTGGCACCAATCGATCATCGGTCACATGCAGCACCATTTGCGTGACCCGAACCGCGGCCACCAGTACGGGCGCGTTTATCGTATTACCTACAAGGGGCGTCCGCTCATGAAGCCCGCCAAGATCGAGGGCCAATCCATTGCCGCCCTCTTGGACTTGCTCAAGGAGCCGGAGAATCAGACTCGCGAACTGGCCAAGATCGAGTTGGGCAAGCGCGACACGACCAAGGTCATCGCGGGTGTGCGTCAGTGGGCGGCCGGTTTGGATTCCAAGGATTCGAACTACGAGCACCACATGATGGAGGCCTTGTGGGTCCACCAGTGGCACAACGTGGTGGATGCCGAGCGCCTGACCCGGATGCTGAATTCACCGGAGGCCAACGCCCGCGCTGCTGCTGGCCGCGTCCTTTGCTACTGGCGTGACCGCGTTCCCAATGCTCTGGCGCTCTTCGCCAAGTTGGCCGACGACGAGAGCCCGCGCGTTCGCCTGGAGGCCGTCCGGGCTGCGAGCTTCTACCGTTCTGCCGAGGCCGCAGAAGTGGCTCTGGCCATTCTCAAGCAACCGCTGGATTACTACCTCGAATACACCCTCAAGGAGACCCTCCGGCAGTTGGAGCCGCAGTGGCGTAAGGCGGTGGCCGATGGGCGTCCGCTGGCGCAGAACAATCCGGCTGGCTTGCAGTATTTGCTCAAGTCGCTCAGCACGGCAGAAATCCTGAAGCTGCCGCGTGTCGAGTCCGTGTTGGCCGATTTGTTGGGCCGCGCCGGGGTACTGGATGCCGATCGGGGCGTGGCCCTCAATGAGCTGGCGACGCTGCGCAAGGTCTCCCGTTTGGCACTGCTCTTGAGCTTGTTGGAGAAGCCTGAAGCCCGCTCCGAAGAGGCTATTACCAGCTTGGCGCGCCTGTTGCCCGGCCAGCCGGTGGAAGAGTTGAAAGCGCAGCGGACGCGTTTGACCCAGTTGGGAGCCAAGAGCGCCAACGCGACCACCCGGGCTGCTACTTGGGCTTCATTGGCCCTCGTGGACGGTTCGTTCGATGCCCTCTGGCAAACAGCCTCCTCCAAGCCGGCGTCTCTGGCCGATCTCTTGGCGGGCATTCCGCTGGTGAGCGATCCGGACTTCCGGGCCAAGGCCTACGGTGTGGTCCGTCCGGTGGTCTCCGGCGAGTCGATGTTGGTGAGCGACGCGTCCAAGAAGGGCGGAGCCCGCTACGTGCGCATTGAATTGCCTCGGCGCGGAACACTGACCCTGGCGGAAGTGGAAGTGTGGTCGGGCGGCCAGAATGTCGCTCGCCGTGGCAAGGCCAGCCAGTCTACGACGGGTAACTCCGGGGATGCTGCCCACGCCATTGATGGTAATAACGACGGCTCATTCGGCTCCGGTTCCCAGACCCACTCGGCGGAGAATGACCGTAATCCCTGGTGGGAAGTGGACCTCGGCTCTGAGCAACCCGTGGAGGCTGTCTCGGTCTGGAATCGCACCGAGGGAGATCTTGGCCAACGCCTGAACGGGTTCAACCTGACCTTGCTGGACGCGGCTCGGCAGGAAGTCGCCTCGCAGAAGGCCGTGCCAGCCCCGGCCCGGAATGTCCGCATTCCGATGTCTGTGGATGGTTCGGGGGGTCTGCGCCGCACCGCCATGCGTGCCTTGCTCAGCATGAATGAGAAACCCGAAGAGGTGTTCAATCTCTTCGCTCAATTGATCGCCAAGGGTGACAGTGTTCCTGCAGCCGCTCAGGGCTTGCGTCAATTGCCTAGGACAGCCTGGAACGCCTCCTCAGCAGGGACCGCGGCGACGGCCTTAGTTCGTTGGGCTGCTGCGGTTCCGGCCGAATCCCGCACCGATATCGGCTATGTCGATGCGCTGCAAACGGCCTCGGATCTTGCGGGCCTGATGCCGGAGTCGGCAGCCGTGGCCTTGCGCGCCCAGCTCAAGCAACTGCGGGTGTCGGTATTCGTGATCCGCACGGTGCGTGAGCAAATGCGCTACGACGTGCCGCGTCTGGTTGTTGAGGCAGGCAAGCCCTTCGAGCTCGTTCTCGAGAACGACGACTTCATGCCCCACAACTTGGTGATCGTGAAGCCGGGGGCTCGTGAAGCGGTCGGTGCCGCGGCTGATGTGATGCAGCCAGGAGCTCTGGACCGCGAAGGACGTGCCTATGTGCCGGCGCTTCCAGCCGTGGTGGGTGCGACCCGCTTGGTAGAATCGGGCAGCCGAACCACCCTAAAATTGACAGCACCCACGCAGGCCGGTGACTACGAGTATATTTGCACGTTCCCGGGTCATTGGCCCGTGATGTGGGGACGTTTCGTAGTGACCACCGATGTGGACGACTACCTGGCCAAGCATCCGATCGCTCCGGCGGCCGGTGGGACCCACGCCCACGAAGAAGGGAAGTAATTCTTATCGGTTTCTGAGGCCGGGAATCCTTACGGGTTCCCGGCCTTTTGCTTTGTGTGTGCCCGGCCGAGCGCTGAGAGTGGCGGTCGCTGCCCACGGTTGGGCCTTGTTCTATCAATGGATCCATGGCTTTGATTTTTCAGAAAACCAGTGAAATTCGCACCTCGGTGGAGGCGCTCTTCCGCTTCCACCAAGACCCGGCCAATATCGGCCGTATTAATCCGCCGGGAGTCCGCGTGGCTAATCTCCGATTGCCCAAGCACTGGAGGGCGGGCGCGCGGTTGGGGGTGACAGTGAAGATCCTGGGAGTGATCTCCCAGGAATGGGAGGTCTCTCTGGAGACGGTGTCACCGCCCTGTCGCTTGGTGGATGTGGCCATTCGCGGGCCTTATCCCAAATGGCGTCACATCCATGAGTTCCGGGAGGTGGGGCCTCGATTGTCTTCGTTGACCGATCGGGTCGAATACCTTCCGCCGTGGGGACGATGCGGACTGTTGCTAGACCGTTGGGTTTTCCGGCCCCAATTGGCAATGATGTTTGCCTGGCGGCATCGTCAGACGCGCCGTCTTTTGGAACAGGCTCTCGCGCCAAAAAAACCCTGAGGGAAGGGTTCGGCTGCTGGGACTGAAAACGGGGCGTGCCGTTTTAAGTCGGACTTCACGGCGCCGGTTGAGACGACCGGCTCTTGTCCGTTACTCGTTCCCTTCGGGGAAGCGGAAATTAACGTCGGTGAAGGTGGTGCCCTTGATGGTGATTCCGAGGATTTTCCCAGTGAAGTTAGTAGTGGTTTTCAACCATGCAGCGTGGGCCTCAAACTGGCTTGTATCTCCGCTTTTTTCTCCGGTTGCCGCATTGGCCACCGGGAGCAGTTCTAGGGTTTGGGTCAGGTTAGAGACGGTCGTTTCGATGATCAGGTGGGGCGCAGGAGTTCGGATGAACGATTCCATGTGTCCGTCGAGGATATAGCAGGTGAGCAGTCCGGCCTCTGCCGTGCGGACCAATTCCAGATGGAAGGCCTCTTTGCCCAAGACAATCGCAGTGCCGCCATGCGGGGCACGATGTTCGTGCTTGTGGGCTCCTCCGTGATTGTGGGCTCCATCGTGATTGGCTCCGGCCTTCTCATCCTTGCCCCCGCATCCTGTGAGGAAGGCAGATAAGGTGACGGCCAAGAGGGGGAGTGAAAATCGGGGGAATGGCGCGTAATTCATGGTGGTGGCAGAAGTGCTCAGAGCTTCGTAATCCGTCTGCGATAGAATCGCGTGTTGGGCGGAGTGGCAAAGGAATCTTCCCAACGCACCGTGGCTCCGATCGGAGTGATGGAAGGCACCGGGGTCCACGGCCCCATTAGGGTTGCGGCCGACTCTAAGTCTACCCGGGCTCCGTTTAAGCGCTCGGTCACCACCGGGAGTTCAAAGACGAGGCTGGGTGCGAAGCCGGAGCCCGGAGAGTACTTGAATAGGGGGCGGCTGGATGGATCGCGCGGGTTGGTTCCGCTGAGGAATTCCGCGATATTGGGTTCGCCATCCTGATCGGGGTCCGCCTCGGGTTGCACCTCGTCGGTCGAAACGACTCCAGGCCACTGGGCCTGGACCCAGTTCTGCCAGAGGGGCGGGGGCGGGGGAACGACCGGAAGTGGTTCCACAGCAAAGAGAATAGGGACGGATTCTCCGAGGAGAAAGGTCTCGGAACCCAATGTGCGGGCGCTGGGTTGGAAGACTAATTCGTAAAGTCCGGCCGTGGTGAACCCGAGGTTGTAATGGTCGTGCCCATTAATGAGCGGTTCGATCCGGTCATCGGCATCGAGGCCATCCTTCGAATTGATGCGGAGCGTCACTGCGCCGCCCGAATCGGCCTGCCAGAGGAACACAGAACCAGGCCCGTGGACTTCCTTCAATTGCAAGCGAAGCCGCCCATCGAAGCGATCTCTTGGGAATCCTTCTGATGAAAAGCCTAAGAATAAGAGGGCGGGATCCTGGCTTTGGGGAAGGACCCAGAGTGGGGATCCTTCGGGGCCGAACATTTCGAAACCGCCCGGGATGGCCAGCTTGGCTTGTTCTGCGACCACGAGCACCGTGTTGGTGGCTGGGTAGTTAATGCCACGATCTCCGTCGCGAATTTGAACGGTGATCGGCGTATCGGCATCGGCCCGGAACACCATGCGGATATCGACGTGCTGTCGGGTGAACGCAATGCGGTTGGTCAGTGATGACTGGGCAGTGTCCGAAGCCCAGGCCCAGGGTGCCGCCAAAAGACAGGCCCAGTAGGCGGCCTGGCAGACTGCCTGGCGCGGCGGCCATGAGAATGGGTTGCAAAAGAGGGGCATGGATATGGAACCCATCGGGCAGAAAATTGTAGCCGGCGATTTAGAGAAATCCAGCGATGGAAATCAATCGGGGGGGCGAGCGATATTTTCGCCCCGATCCACGCGGGCTTTCAAGAGCGTCGCCGAGACGGAGGAAACGTGACCACACGCCATGAGCTGGTTGGCTCGACCACCATCATGTCGGGGTGACGCCGGCCCACTAACATGTCGGTCGGGTTGGATATCCGCCAAGACCGCGTCCCAACCGCCTTGGACCCAATTCCGGGAGTGGGTGTGGTCGCTGGAGAGGCTGGGTTCCTTGTCGGTGGCCACTTCGAAGAGGGTGATCGTATCGGTCGGATTCTTCAGGGTATCCATCCGCCGGAAAGATTCGGTAACCCCACCGAAGGGGCTGATCAGATCCACCATCACGTATTCGTTGGGGATGTAGCTGGCCGCTTGATTGGTGAGGCGAGCCTTGCGCAGGGGATCCGAGGGACAGGCCCGGATGGCATCCACATTTCCCACGTAAGGTCGCAGTGTGAAGATCCAGGATCGATTGGTGGCAGAAGTTCCGTGGGTGGTTTCTGGGAAATATCCGCCGTGGTCATCGGCGTACATTTGAATTGCTAGCCCCAGTTGGTGCAGTCCCGACATGCAGGAGGCAGCCCGCGCCTTCGACTGTGCCTTGGCCAAGGCAGGCAATAGCAACCCCGCCAAGACCGCGATGATGGCAATGACCACCAACAGTTCGATCAGCGTGAAAGCTCGACGCGCGTTCTGGGACCTCAAGAGTTGCAAACCATTTGCAACTAATCAGCCCGCCGTCCCCATTGCAAACAAAAACCCCACACACCTGCTGCAACCCATCAATAGAGTGACAGGTTCAAAGTTGGGCCACTGCGCGCGAGGGGAGGGTCTGTTCGCCTTCAATGCTTGCTCCGGCTCGGTCCCGCTGCCGCCGGGTGGCTTTGGGGACTGGCATGCAATAGAGTGACAGGTTCACAGTTAGATAAAGTGACAGGTTCAAAGTTTAGCCGGAACGGTGGAGGGCGGGGTGTTCGGGCTTCCGGTGGGGGCTGGGGATGGTTAGTTTTGGCGGGGTTCCCCGTGGGTCGGGGATTCTCGACGCGTTCCATGAGCCAACTCCCTTCACCCTCCCGCCGTTTCATTACCACTGCCGAAGCCCTGAAAGAGGATTTCAAAGGGCGTACCAACTATTGGTTGTGTCGGCCGGAGATCGCCGATGCCAAGGACCTTCAGTTGTGTCGGGCGGTGTTGCCGGCCGGGGAAGGCCATCCGTTCCATACCCATCCTGAGTTGGAGGAAATTATTTACGTGTTGGAGGGCCAGGTGGAGCAGTGGGTGGAGACCGAGAAACGCATGCTCCAACCCGGCGAGGTGGCCCATATTCCAGCCGGGGTGGTCCATGCCACTTTCAATCCCACCGGTGCCGATGCGGTGATCTTGGCTATCCTGTCGCCGTCCAAATCGCAGGGACCGTTCATGGTTGATGTCAGTGGTGAGGAACCGTGGAAGTCGCTGCGTCTGAAGGGCTAATCTGGAACCCATCCGTTGGAGGGGGGGGCTGGCCGGATCTCCTTCCGCAAGAGCGTGGTTGTTCGCTCGTTACCAGCCTCAGCCCGGCCTGATCTTCGCTGTCGCCTCGTCTAGCGAACCAATCATCTACGCCATCGCTTTACTCTCCGGTGAAATCGCTCCGTTTAGCAGGGGCAAGTTTCGAGGTGGATTCGGGGCGGTGGGCGAAGAGCTAAGGGGTTGCTCAAAAACCCGGATGCTTCGATGTCGTGGCGCCAAGAGCGGATGTCGTCCAAGGACCTCTGGAGGTCGAGTCGGTGGTAAACGGTGGGGTAGCGTTGGAGGTTGGTCGCGGCCAAATCGAAAAGAGCCACCGCCGGTCGGAGTCGGCCTCTCTGCAGGTGGACGAACGCGCCCGCCCATTGGATCAAGCCCTTGTAGAAGGCGTAGTTTTCACCGGTCTTTCCTCCGGCCAGCCAGAGTTCTTCGAGCACATCATGGGCTTCGAAGTAGAATCCCCGGTTGAAGCAGTGGAAGAAGCCGGCGTAGTGCCGGGGCAGTCCGTCCGGGTTTGGGTCGTCGGGCAGGTCTGCCAGCAGTTCGGCAATGCGGGGGCTTTTGTGGCTCACGGTTAAAATTTAGGGGGCCACGGTCAGGGGACCATTGAACCGGGTCAGTGAGAGGACCTCGGTCCGGGCATGATGCGGGCCGTGCCGGACTCCGCGGGGGCTTTGCAGGATTGAACCCGGGCCATAGGTTTGATCGTCCTCCACCCATTCACCGGAAATGACGCAAACCCACTCATCGGCCGCCGGATGACTGTGGGCGGGCACGGTGATGCCCGAGTGGAATTTACGCAGAACAGTCACGCCTCCAGTTTCCGGATGTCGCTCGAGAATAGCCAATTCAACGCCCGGATACGGGCCGGGAATCCAGGTCATTGTTTCGAGAGTTTGAGCGTTAGGGAACATGCCGGTCACTTTGGAGTCCTTTGACAGGAGTGCCAAGCGCAGGCCTAGCAGATTTCTTTCGGTTGATCCGCCTCCCGGTTCCACGCGACGATTCTTCTCGGCTCGATGCTTTCCAAGAAGGCCGTCCAGACCGACGATGGCTCATCCAGTTGAGCCTCGGATGAATCCGGTCCTGAAGAAGTCCATTCCACGATTCAGTGAGTCGCTGACCCGCCGGCGCCGATCCGCTTGGTTGGATGTCTGGGCGGCTCGGGGCATCACCATGGTGGCGGCCGGGGTCGGCTTGGCCACGGTTCTGGTGTTCCTTTTTATTTGCGTCGAGGCCTGGCCGGCGCTGGTGGGGCAGGTTGCTGAGGGGCCCACGAATACGGTGATCGCGTCGGGTGACTTGGATCGGGTTCCCAATGAATCCCTGCAGCGCTTTTTGGGGCTGAGTCCGTCGGAGTTTGCTTCCAAGACCCCGGAACAACTTCGACTGCTGGCGGAGGTTCGCGCAGAAACCTTGGCCGAGGAACGGGGAGAGGAACAAGGGCAGGGAGGGGCTTCCGTCCATCCCACCCACTGGAGACAACTCATTCTGCCTCACGCCTGGAAGGGGTACGAAACCCCGGTGTACCTCTGGCAACCTTCCGGAGCGGGACCCCGTTTCAACCTGATTCCGCTGTGGTGGGGAACCTTCAAGGTAACCGTGATCGCTTTGGTGGTGGGTGTGCCTCTGGCGATCGCGGCCGCTCTCTATGTGTCCCAAGTCGCCACCGCTCGAGGGCGCCTGTGGCTCAAGCCGGTCATCGAACTCATCGCAGGGGTTCCGACTGTAGTGGTGGGTTTTCTTGCCCTGGGAATCTTGGCTCCGGTCTTCCAGCGGGTCGTCGGAGTTCCGTTCCTGCTCAATGGGATGTTGGCTGGGATTGCGGTGGGTGTGGCCATCGTGCCAGTGGTTTTTTCACTGGCTGAGGACGCTCTGAGTGCGGTGCCTAGAGATTGGGTCCGGGGAGCGTTGGCTCTGGGAGCCACTCCTTGGGAAGCAGTTTGCCGTGTGGTATTACCGGCGGCGGCCCCCGGTATCAGCGCCGCGGTGTTGCTGGGTGCGGCTCAAGCCTTGGGAGAAACGATGATCGTGATGATGGTGAGCGGCAATGCGCCCACCCTTGGATGGAGCGTGTGGGATCCGGTTCGGACCGTGCCGGTGACGTTGGCAATCGAATTGGGCGAGGCGGCACGGGGCGGACCTCACTACCGAGTGCTGTTCCTGATGGGTTTTTTGTTGTTGGTTCTGAGTGTGGTACTTCAGGGGTTGGCACGGGGCATCCGCACTCGACAGGCCCGATTCCGAGGGGAGGCAATAGCATGATCCGACGAATCCCTGCGTGGTTGTTTCCTCGCCTCACCGGGGCTGTCGCCTGGGCACTGGCCGGTTTGGTGTTGAGTCTTATTCTGGGGATTTCCCTGATGGCTTGGCCTCACCTGTCGTGGGCGGCGTGGGTTGGCTCAGAGAATGGTGCTTCGAATCCCTTGGATCCTCGGAGTGTCCACCTGGTACCGCTTTTGGTGGGGACGGCTGCGCGAACTTTTCTGATGTCTTTGGCCGTGATTCCGATGGGCATTCTCACGGCCGTGTACTTGGCCGAGTACGCGCCGTCGGGATCGCGAGCAGCCGGCCTGCTGCGATGGCTCGTCCAAGTATTGGCCGGCGTTCCCAGTGTGATCTTTGGACTTTTTGGCCTCGGGTTCTTCGTCGGCGTCGTGGGCGGAGGATTGGATCGTTGGACGGGCGATCTCGCATCCCCTGTTTGGGGGCGTCCGGCCTTGTTGTGGGCCTCACTCACCATGGCGTTGATGACCTTACCGGTGGTGGTCGTGGCCACCGAGGAGGCCTTGCGCTCGGTGTCCCAAGATCTCCGTGTCGCGGCCATCGCATTGGGCGCCACCCGCCTGCAAGTGTTGCTGCGGATCCTGCTTCCCAATGCCCTGCCGGGAATGGCGACCGGAGTGATTCTGGCCATTGGACGGGCATCCGGTGAAGTCGTGCCGCTGCTTTTCACCGGAGCCGCAGTCGCCACTCAGGGTTCGCTGGCCTTGAATGAGCGCTTCATGGACCTGGCCTACCAGGTCTTTGTCTTATCCACGCAGTCCCCGGATCCTCAGGCCAGTCGACCCCTGTTGCTGGCCAGCGTCTGGGCTCTCGTCTTCCTGTCCTTATTGTTGAATGCTGGCGCAGCGATCCTCCGATTCCGGGCCACCCCGGCGGCGCGAGATCGCCTTTGACACCGTGACCTTCGAGGCTCCCCAGAACCCTGTTTGCATCGAAATCCAGAGCCTGTCCCTCTGGTATGGACCGACCCAAGCTCTGCGGTCGGTGTCGCTGATTGTCCCGGAGCGGCAGGTCACCGCGCTCATCGGACCAAGTGGTTGTGGGAAGTCGTCCTTGTTGCGATGCCTTAACCGGATGAATGACCTCATCCCCGGGGTTCGTGTGAGCGGGGGCTGCCGGGTGGGCGGAGTGGATGTTCAGGATCCCCAGGTGGACGTGACACAGCTTCGTCGGCGGGTAGGAATGATTTTTCAGAAATCCAACCCGTTCCCGCAGTCGGTCTTCGACAACGTGGCCTTCGGTCTGCGGATTGGCGGATGTTCGGGTTCTGAGCTGGAGGGTCGGGTCGCATCGGCGCTGCGGCGCGCCGCGTTGTGGGATGAAGTCCGGGACCGCCTGGGTGAGAACGCGCTGCGGCTTTCCGGGGGGCAGCAGCAACGCTTGTGCATCGCGCGGGCGGTAGCCGTCGAGCCGGAGGTGCTGCTCATGGATGAGCCGGCCAGTGCTCTGGACCCGGTCTCGGTGGGTCGAATCGAGGATCTCATCCGCGAACTGCGCGAGGACTACACCATCCTCATGGTCACTCATCACATGCAGCAGGCCGCGCGCTTATCCGACCAGACGGCCTTTCTCCATCAGGGTGAGCTGGTTGAGGTGGATCGGACTGATCGAATTTTTTCCCAGCCCCGAGACCCTCGCACCGAAGACTATGTGACGGGTCGCTTTAGTTGAGAGGGTCGATCCGCGAGGCGAATCGTCGAATCCAAGGTTTCCAAAAGAGACTTCCCTCGGCCCAATAGTCTCCAGTGACATCGTTGGAGGCAGAGATCACACAGCTTAAAGACCAGTTGCTCCGCATGGCAGGGATGGCGGAAAGCCTGGTCGTTCGCGCCGTCCGGGCCCTTGTAGATCGGGACGATGACTTGGCTCGCAGTGTGACCGCCGGGGACGAGCCGTTGGACGAGTTGGAGAAAGCGTTGGATGCCGCATCAATTGTGCTGCTGACCAAGGCTCCGTTGGCGGGACAGCTGCGCCTGATCACCGTGGTGATTAAGATCACCGGAGATTTGGAGCGCATCGGCGATGAATCCACCACCATTGCGCGACGCGCTCTGGAGTTAGGTCGTGAGCCGCAGCTCAAGCCCTATCAGGACATTCCCAAGATGTCCCACATGGCCACCGAGATGTTGAGGGACGCCCTCGACGCCTTCGTGCATGGCGACACCGTCAAGGCCCGAGCCGTGATTCCGCGCGACAAAGCCGTCGATGCGTTGAATCGGTCGCTGCATCAGGAGTTGACCCAGTTCATGATTCAGGATCCCTCGAATATCGGTCGATGCCTGCACCTCATGACCATTAGCAAAGCCCTCGAGAGGATCGCTGATCACGCCAAGAATATCGCCGAAGAGGCGGTGTACCTCTATGAGGCCCGGGACATTCGGCATGCCGGATTTGCGGGGCCTTTGGATCTCTGAGCTTCTACTGAACGAGGTCCGAGGATCGGGGGGGCTTGCGGGATCTTCTTTCGCAAGAGCTGGGTCGATCGCTTGTCACCGACTTCTGCAGGGTTTGCTTTTCGGTCGCGCGCGGGGTATCGCCGAAGAATTTACCCGGCAATTACTCCTCTCCCAACCGCAGCGTTCCTTCTGGGCTGGTTCTGGAGTCGGCTATCTGGGCGCGGTGGTCATTGCGGTGTCCAATGCCTTGGGTGATTCCTTGCAAAGGAATCCTGCATCGTTGACCCCGAGGATTCCTGTCCCTAGGCTTTTGACGCTGTCATCGGAATGCAGGCCCTGACGTGACTTCTGTCGGGGCTTTTTGCTGTTCACGGTGGGCGTTTATTCATGGCAAACGTGATTCTCGTCGGCGCTCAATGGGGCGACGAAGGCAAAGGCAAGATCATCGACGTCCTCACCGAGCAATCGGAAGTGGTCGTCCGCACTCAGGGTGGCAATAACGCGGGCCACACGGTCTTCGTGGGTAAGGACAAGTACGTCTTGCACCTGATCCCTAGCGGGATCCTCCGCTCGAACAAGGTGTGCGTGATCGGCAATGGCGTGGTCATGGATCCCGTGGGTTTGGTAAAAGAACTCGATGGGCTGGCCAAGCTGGGCGTTTCGGTGACGCCCGCTAATTTCCGCATCTCCGAGACCGCGCACGTGGTGTTGCCGTGGCACCGCGAACTCGACGGCGCCCGTGAGGCCCAGAAGGGGGACAATAAAATCGGCACCACCAAGCGCGGCATCGGCCCAACCTACGGCGACAAGGTTGCTCGGGTGGGATTCCGTGTGTTGGATTTGGTCAATCGGGAGCGTTTCCCGGCCAAGCTCCGCGAGCGGTTGGATGAGAACAATGTGCTCATCCAGTCTCTCGGAGGTACCCCGCTCAATTACGATCAGGTTCTCGCCGAATACACGGCCGCGGCCGATCGGTTGCGCCCGTTCGTCACCAACACGGTGGTGTTTCTCCATGAGGTGTCCCAACGGGCCGGAAACATCCTCTTCGAGGGAGCCCAAGGCACCTTCCTAGACATTGACCACGGCACCTATCCTTTCGTGACGTCGTCAAACACGACTTCTGGCGGTGCTTGCACGGGTTCCGGGGTTCCTCCGAATCGGATGGACAAGGTGATCGGCGTGCTCAAGGCCTACACCACTCGCGTCGGTGGCGGACCGTTGCCGACCGAGAGTGCCGAGGTGAGCGATCTCCTGCACGGCATGGGGCGCGAGTTTGGTTCCACGACCGGCCGAGCCCGTCGTTGCGGATGGTTTGATGCCGTGGCCACCCGCCACGCGACCATGGTCAACGGCATCGACGAGCTGGCCATCACCAACATTGATGGTCTGGATTCTTTGAAGACGTTGCAGGTCTGCGTTGCCTACCGGGCTGACGGTCAGACCCTGCGCCATTTTCCGGCCGACCATGAGGTGCTGGCACGGTGTGAGCCGGTGTACGAAACCTTCCCTGGCTGGCAAACCTCGACCGAAGAGATCACCCGTTGGGAAGACCTTCCGGTAAACTGCCGCAATTACCTGCTGGCCATTTCCCAGATGACGGGCGCTCGCCTAACCATCGCCAGCGTGGGTCCCGCCCGGGCGCAGACCATGTTCCTTTGAGGTTGCTCGTGAGCGCCGAGCCCAAGCTGTCCGCAGCGGCACAAGCCAATTTGCCGACCCATGTGGCCGTCATCATGGACGGCAATGGGCGGTGGGCCAAGCAACGTGGGCTACCGCGGGTGGAAGGTCACCGCAATGGCGTGGAATCGGTTCGGACCATTGTCCGTGCCGCCGCTGAAGTGGGCATCAAGTACCTGACGCTCTACGCGTTTTCGGTGGAGAACTGGAACCGGCCGAAGGATGAGGTGGATACGCTCATGAAGTATCTGGCGCGCTTCCTAAAGAACGAGATTGGGGAGCTCAATCGCAACAACGTCCGTTTGGAGGCCATTGGGCAAATTTGGCGTCTGCCCGAGGCTGTGCAAGAGCAGTTGGCCAAGACCCGGGCTGCCTTGGCTAAGAACAATGGTCTGACGTTGATTCTGGCCCTGAGCTACGGCGGGCGAACCGAGTTGATCGAGGCCACGCGGGCCATCGCCGAGAAGGTGAAAACAGGCGCCCTCGATCCGGCGGAAATCAACGAGCGGGTCATCTCCGAGCACCTCTATACCCGCCATTGGCCCGATCCCGATTTAATGATCCGCACCAGCGGCGAGATGCGCATTAGCAACTTCTTGCTGTGGCAGTTGAGCTATGCGGAGTTCGTTATTACGCAGACTTTGTGGCCGGAGTTTCGCAAAGCCCACCTGTGCGAGGCGTTGGAAGAATACTCCCGACGGCACCGCCGTTTTGGTAGTGTGTGAGCCCTCTTGGTTGGGCTGAAAATCACCGTCCCGTGCGATCCGGCCTGGGGCATCGTAGCAGCAGCGGTCGTGCATCCTGAGGGTTTGATTTGCGCGGGTACCCGTTGTTGTCGATGAGGAGCCAGACGTTGTCGGCATCCACGCTCAGCCCTTCGAAGAACCCATACGGCAGCAAGTGCTGGTAGGCGTACTTGGGGTCCATTTCGATGGGGAAATAACTGAAGCAAAGCCGCACGGCATGGGTGTGTGGGTTGATGCACAGCACTCGCCGGTGTTCACGGCACAGAGCCCAGAGTTCCCCGCCGAACCAGCACAGGTCGGTGTAGTGGATGTCGTCACCGGAGGCTCCGGGGGGGCGGGGCTGAAAATCGCTCACGACCCGCAGTGTCTTGCGGTCGATTTCAAGGATGCGCCCGGTGTCGCGCTCGTTGGCCACGTAGAGAAAGCGGTCGCCGACCGCCACACCTTCGAAGGAGGCGTTCCGGTCGGTCTTGCTGAACCATCGAGAAGCCGGAGACCAGTCAATGGGCAGGCGCTCGAGCGGTTTACCGGGGGCCGATTGCTTGAGGATCCAGCGCAAGTGTTCTTCGCTCAGATAGAGGGCCCCGGTGCTGTCGATGCCGATCCCTTCGACATCCCACGGCAAGTCTCGACCAGGTGTCAGGGGTTCAAACAAAGAAGGGGACAGGCCTGCGTAGGGAACTAGGACGGCTTCGGTGCCAGAGCTGGGGAACTGAATTTCAAAGAGTCCGGTTTCTTTGTCGTTGACCGTGAGCATCCGACCGTCGGGCAGGCGGACCAGGGCCGATGCGTCAAAACGCCCGCCGGACGGGGTGAGGGTCCAGGACTGGGCCACCGAGAGGGGCTGGGTTCGGGTGGTGGAGCCAACCGGGTTTTTTGCCGAGGAGCAGCCCGTCCAAAGGCTGGCTAGGAGGCCGATCAAAGTGAGGATCCGTTTCAACGCGACGACATTAGTTGAGGCGGAGGTGAAAAGCAGGAGGAAAACCGTTTTACAGGCCGCCGATCCTCAGTACGATTTCGGCGTTAGGTCACCAATCCGTAACATGACGCACTCCTTACCTTCGTCTGGCCTGGAACCGGGCATTCTCCAGCGTTCTTCGCTGTATCGGGAGTTTCTTGCCGAGAAGGATGAAATCCTGAAGCACAAGTGGATTGAGTCGGAGAAAGTGGGTTACGATATCGGGTTCGAGGCGGCCTTGGTGGATTGGATCACCAAGCACCGTGCGAGTTGGCGACGCGCTCGAACCTCGGGAACCCTTACCTGAACTGAATCGCTCACCTGCGTCTGCAAACCTCTGTGGAGCGTCTAGCGGCCGGGTTTGAGTCCCTCTTCGGATCATGAATTCCAAGCTTCTCGATTCGGCAGCCCTTCAGCGAATGCTGGCGCGCATGGCTCATGAGATTGCCGAAGCCAATCCGGATGCTGGATCGTTGGTGCTGGTGGGGATCCAACGGGGCGGTGTTCCGGTGGCTCTTCGATTAGCCGCTGAATTGGCTCAGGTGTTTGGGCGAACTGTCCCGTGCGGCACGATTGATGTGACGTTCTACCGCGACGATCTCAACCAACGGACGGCGCCGGCGGTGCATCCGACCGAGATCCCGGGCGATATCCAGGGCAAGACGGTGGTGTTGGTCGATGATGTCTTCTTCACTGGCCGAACGGTGCGTGCGGCGATGGATGCGCTTCTTGAGTTTGGGCGTCCGAGTCGCGTGCAGTTGGCGGTGGTGATTGATCGGGGGCACCGACAACTCCCGATTCGTCCGGATGTGGTCGGCAAAGAAGTGGCTACTTCATTGCGGCAGTCCGTGCTGGTTCGTTGCTCCACTGGGGGCGAAGAAGACGGTGTTTTTGTGCGCGACACTCTCGCATCTTCGGCCGTCCAACCTGCGTCATGATCTGGAACCGTAAACACTTGCTCGACCTTCAGAGCCTTTCCGCTGAAGAAATCATTCACTTGCTGGACACGGCGCGTGAGTTCAAGGCCGTCGGGCAACGTTCTATTAAGAAGGTGCCGGCGCTGCGCGGTAAGACGGTGGTGAACTTGTTCGTCGAGCCCAGCACGCGTACGCGCATTAGTTTCGAATTGGCTGCGCTGCGCCTGAGCGCCGATGTGATTAATTTTTCGGCGGAAGCCAGTTCTCTGAGGAAGGGGGAGACGCTCAAGGATACGGCCCGGAACTTGGAGGCTCTGAACGCCGACATCATCATTCTGCGGCACGGGGCCAGTGGGGCGCCCCACTTTTTGGCGCGGTTCTTGGGGGCCCATGTCTTGAATGCGGGGGACGGTGCTCATGAGCATCCGACTCAAGGGCTTTTGGATATTTTTACGATCCGGGAAAAGAAGGGGCGGATTGCTGGGCTGAATGTGACGATTCTGGGGGATATCCTCTACAGTCGGGTGGCTCGGTCGAACATTTGGGCGCTGACCAAGTTGGGTGCGAACGTGACTTTGTGTGGTCCGCCGACGTTGGTGCCGAAGCTGTTTGAGTCGTTTGCTCCGAATGTTCGGGTGACGTGGAATATCGATGAGGCGCTTCGAGACGCCGATGTGATCAATTTGCTGCGCATCCAGCATGAGCGGCAGAAGGCGTCGATGTTTCCGAGTACGGGGGAGTATGCGGCGTTGTTCGGGCTAAACACGGCTCGAATGGCCAAGGTGAAGCCGGATGCGTTGATCATGCATCCTGGGCCGATCAATCGGGGGGTGGAGATTGCGAGCAGTATCGCGGATGGGCCTCAGTCGGTGATTCTGGAGCAGGTGACCAATGGGTTGGCGGTCCGCATGGCGGCGCTGTATCTGGTCAATGGGGGTGCGTCGCTTCAGGTGGCGGGTTGAGGGGTTGGCCGTTGGGTTGGCCGTTGGGTGGGGGGCTCTGCGGGATCGATCCTGCGCTCGCAGGGAAGCTCGGGGGGAGGATCAGCCATTGCGCTGCGCGCAGGTTTTTTGTGGATCGCTTCCAATGCTCGCTCCGGCCCGATCCCGCTGCCGCTCGCTGGGGTCGGCGTGTTAACCAGATGCAGAAGTGGCTTGGCCGGAGGCGGTTCCCGGTTCAGCCTCTTGACCTAATTCCATGAAGACCTTCGCACGTCTCTTTCTATTCTTGTCCGCTCTGTGGCTCCAAGCCGCAGTCCCCGCCATCGACCTCGACGGTTCTTGGACCGTGGCCGAGTTGGAGACGGAGCAGGGGCCTCTCCCGGAGGATACTCGCAAGGCGCTGGTGGTGACCGTTTCCGGCGGCAAGTATTCGATGGAGGCGGGCGGTCAGACGGTGGCTAAGGGTAAGCTTGCGATGGATTATAGCGCGACTCCTCCGGTGATGACGGTGACGGAAGAGGAAGGTCAGAATGTCGGCCGGGGTGTGCGGGCGATTGTGGAGAAGACCGCGACCGGATGGAGGGCCTGCTATGCGTTGGATTCGTCGGATTTGCCGAAAGAGTTCAAGGTGGGTGATGGCGGCGGTATGATGCTGGCGCGCTATGAGCGCAAGGCGGGTTCCCGTCCGCGTCCGCTCCGTGCGTTGCTCATTACGGGTGGATGCTGCCACGAGTACGACGCGCAGGCGGTGACGCTGATGCAGGGGATTTCTAAGCGGGCCAATGTGGAGTTCACGCTGGTGCGCGACAAGGGAGCCGATGGGACTCAGCATAAGGTGAGTGCCTATCAGAAGGCGGACTGGGCGGCTGGCTACGATGTGGTGCTGCACAATGAGTGCTATGCCGACGAGAAGGACCCGGCCTGGTTGGAGGGAATCGTGGCTCCGCACCGCGCCGGCACGCCGGCCGTCGTGATCCACTGCGCGATGCACTGCTACCGGGCTCCGACGAATGAGTGGTTCCGTTTTGTTGGCGTGACGAGCCGCTCGCATGGGTCGCACTTCGCGTATCCGATGACGAATGTGAAGCCGGAGCATCCGGTGATGAAGGGTGTCCCAGCCGTGTGGCAGACGCCGAAGGAGGAGTTGTACATCATCGAGAAGGTGGAGAAGGAGGCGACTCCGCTGGCCGTGGGCTACAGCCCGGAGACGAAGAAGGGCGAGGCCAATGTCTGGGTGCATCAGTACGGCAAGGCCCGGGTGTTTGGTACGACGATGGGGCATTACAATCACACCATGTCGGATCCGGTATACTTGGATTTGATTACCCGCGGTACGTTGTGGGCGACCGGCCGGTTGCAGGAAGATGGGACTCCTGTCGCTGGATACGGTGCTCAGCCGTAATGGATTCTCAGCCGGTGCGACAGTCTGCCCGATTCATTGAGTCGTGATGTCGCGGTTTGGCGCGGTTTTTTTCAGGGTTCGGGCCGGACTTGGGGTGGATGCCCCATTCCGGCCCGTTTCGTTTCCATGGCCTGTGCCGATGGGGTGGCACGGTCGATGCAGAGGGCTCCAGCATGACGCTCGATAAATGGACCCAAAAGGCTCAACAGGCCCTCCAAGTCGCTCAGACCACAGCGCAAGAACGTTCCCATGCGGCCTTTGATAGTGAGCATTTGGCTTTGGCTCTCGTGACTCAGGCGGACGGAATCGTTCCCCCCTTATTGGAAAAAGCCGGTGTGGAGGTGAGTCAATTGGTTTTAGAGTTGGAAGCGGAATTGGGACGTCGCCCGACAGTGCAAGGTGGGGCCGATGTTTATCCTTCCACGGATTTGCAAGCGGCTCTCAAGGCGGCGCTAGCCGAGGCCAAGTCTCTCAAGGATGAGTATATTTCCACAGAACACCTCTTCCTGGGGTTGCTGGAGAAGGGCGGAGACAGCGTTCGTCGCATCACCGATCGGTTGGGTCTCAAGCGCGATACGGTGCTCAAGGCGCTGAGCGCGGTGCGGGGCAATCAGCGTGTGTCCGATGCGAATCCGGAGGAAAAGTTTCAGACCCTGGAAAAGTACGTCAAGGACCTCACAGCCTTGGCTCGCAAGGGCAAGATCGACCCGGTGATCGGCCGGGATGACGAGATCCGGCGTGTCATGCAAGTGCTGACGCGGCGCACGAAGAACAACCCGGTGCTCATTGGTGAACCCGGGGTGGGCAAGACGGCCATCGTCGAGGGCTTGGCCAAGCGAATTGTGGATGGCGATGTGCCCGAGTCTCTCAAGAATCGTCGGATTATCGCTCTCGATATCGGCTCGATGATCGCTGGCGCGAAATATCGCGGGGAGTTCGAGGATCGTCTCAAGGCCTTCCTCAAGGAGGTTACGGCGGCTGAGGGTCGGATCATCCTCTTCATCGATGAGTTACATACCATCGTGGGAGCCGGTGCTTCGGAGGGCGCTGCCGATGCGGCCAATATGCTCAAGCCACAATTGGCTCGCGGTGAACTGCGCTGCGTCGGTGCCACCACGTTGGACGAGTACCGCAAGCACATCGAAAAAGATGCGGCATTGGAGCGGCGTTTCCAGCCGGTGCAGGTGCCTGAACCGTCGGTGGAGAACACCATCGCGATTCTGCGCGGCCTCAAGGAGCGCTACGAAACCCACCATGGCGTGCGCATTCAGGACAGCGCGCTGGTGGCCGCGGCGACCTTGTCGTACCGCTACATCAGCGACCGGTTCTTACCCGACAAGGCGGTGGATTTGGTGGACGAGTCGGCCTCGCGGTTGAAGATGGAACTCGATTCTGAGCCGACCGAGTTGGATCGCTTGGATCGCCAAATTCTGCAGTATCAAATCGAACGCACGTCGCTGGCCAAGGAGAAAGACGAGGCCAGTCGCGAGCGCCTGCAAAAGCTCGAATCCGAACTGGCCAATTTGAAGGAGAAGTCCGGGGCGTTGTCGGCCCAATGGCAGAACGAGAAGGCCGTCATCCATGCGGTGAGCCTCTTGCAGAGCCAGTTGGAAGAAGCCCGTCAGGAATTGGATCAGGCGCGTCGCAAGGGGGATCTCAACAAGGCCGCAGAAATTCAGTACGGGCGCATCCCCGGCTTGGAACAGAAGTTGTCGGCGGTCGAAAAGCAGGCTCCAAAGGAAGGGGCTCCCGCCGCGCTGTTGCGTCAGGAAGTGACCGAGGAAGACATCGCCAAGGTGGTGGCCGCGTGGACGGGCATCCCGGTGCAGCGGATGTTGGAGGGCGAGCGGGCCAAGCTGGTGCGTATGGAGGAGCGCCTGGCCGCCCGGGTGGTGGGGCAGTCCGAGGCGGTGAAGGCGGTGGCCGATGCCGTACGGCGGGCGCGTTCGGGGCTGGGCGATCCGGGGCGTCCGATCGGTTCTTTTATCTTTTTGGGGCCCACCGGCGTGGGAAAGACCGAGCTGGCGCGAGCCTTGGCCGAGTTTCTGTTCGATAACGATCAGGCGATGGTGCGTATCGATATGTCCGAATA
>SXGR01656655.1_pt1 | contig 39142 bp, 38 predicted proteins | sample 3174711 | NCBI WGS metagenome assembly SXGR01 (sample SAMN11356860, study PRJNA531348) | freshwater metagenome | isolation source: freshwater sample F1-60 | place: China: Fuxian Lake, Yuxi | collected 2017-12-25
ACCTGCAGCACGGGCTCGTAGCCGGCGCGCGTGAGCAGCGCACACACGCCCACGCTGGACATGTGCACGTTGGCGCCGGAGGCGTCGGTGGCGTTGATGCCATCGCACACGCCGGCGAGCACAACTGCGCGGTCGATCGGGCCGTCAAGGCGATCCGGGCGAGAGCCGATTTTACATGTCACTCGAAGATGATCTCATGCGTATCTTCGGTGGCGATCGCATGAAGCTCTTGATGCAGCGCCTCGGGATGAAAGAGGGCGAGGTCATCGAGCATCCGTGGGTTAATCGCAGCATTGAGAATGCGCAAAAACGTGTTGAAGGCCACAACTTCGACAGTCGTAAGCATTTGCTTGAATACGACGACGTGATGAATGAGCAACGCAAAGCGATTTATGCACTTCGCCGCAAGGTGATTGGTGCGGATGAAGCGACCACCAAGTCGATGCTTTTTGAGCGTTTGGAAGAGGCAGTGGTGCTTTTGGTGGATCGGACATGCCCCGCCAAAACGTCCATGGAATCTTGGCGATTGGATGAACTCGAAACACTGATCCGTGATATTTTTGGTCTTGAGATTGCCGTGTCTGAGATTGCGCATGGATCGCGTGATGAATTTGAAATGACGTTGTTGAAACGCTTGGAAGACGGCCTCGAAGACAAAGAAAAAGCATTTACGGCTGAAGCGATTTACCATGTGAGTCGTATTATTTACCTGCAAACCATCGACAGTATGTGGAAAGAACATCTCCGCGATATCGATTATTTGCGTCAAGCCATTGGCTTGCGTGGTTATGCGCAACAAGATCCAAAACACGAATACAAAAAAGAAGGCTTCAATTTATTTCGTAGCATGATGGGGGCTATCCAAAACAACGTGTTGCAAAAAGTGTATCGTGTGATGATCACCCAAGAAACGGAAGAAGCCTATCAAGCGCGGTTGGAAGCCCGTCGGGCGCTGGAAGAGCGTACCATGCGCTTGAATGCGGCGCCTGCGTCTGAGCCTGCCAAGCCTGTTCAGATGCGCAAAGAACGCTCACAGGGCAATGGTCGTTTTGAACCACCGCAGGCAGTTCCTATGCAACGTACACAACCGAAGGTTGGGCGCAACGATCCATGTCCTTGCGGAAGCGGCATGAAATATAAAAAATGCCATATGCTCACGGATGTGATACAGGCATGACGTGAGTATCCAAGATCCCATCCATGGTCGGATTGATGTGTCGGCGCAAGAATTGGCGTTGATTGAAACATCTGCATTTCAACGATTGCGGTCCATTAAGCAGCTTGGCTTTTCGGATATCGCATTTCCCGGCGCAACCCATACACGTTTTAGCCACAGCTTGGGCGCTATGCAGATGGCCACGCGTATGATCGATGGTATTTTGCCTGCGCTCGATCTTTCTCCTGTGGATGCCCAGCGTATACGTCAAATGGTTCGTTTGGCTGTTTTGTTTCACGATCTCGGGCATTCGCCTTTAAGTCATGTGGGCGAGCGCATGATGCCTCCTGTGCAAAGTCTGCATTTAGAAAAATGGATCGGCAATTCGCCACGTCAAGCGGCTCATGAAGATTATACCGTCAAAATGCTGGTAGATTCTGAATTGACCCAAATGATTGATCTGAATTTTGGGGATGACGGCATTACGGGGGGATTGCTTGCAACATTGGTATTGGGTCATGGATCTCAAAAGAGGGCGGTTCACGAACCGGCCCTACAAGCGGGTGGAATTTCCATTTTGCCTTTGTTGCACCAAATCGTATCTGGCGAGGTGGATGCCGATCGCATGGATTATCTCCGACGCGATTCTTACTACTGTGGTGTGCCATACGGCCAATTTGACGATGATTGGCTTACGCGCAACTTGACTGCTGTTGTTTCTGATGAAGGTTGGACGCTGGCCCTTCGGCATCGTGGGATTTGGGCCTTTGAGAATTTTTTATTGGCCAGATATCACATGTTTTTGTCGGTTTATTTTCATCACGTGGTGGTTGCCTATGATGATCTTCTTGTGCGCTACGTCGAAAGTGCGGGCGATGTGTGGCCCTCTGACATCGATGCATATGTGTTGGAAGACGATTACACGATGACATCCAGACTTCGTTGTTCAAAAAATCCATGGGCACAGCGTTTGGTGGCGCGCAAACCATTTGTGATGCTTCTCGAATCCCACGGGCGTGACGCTGTGGATGAACATGCTGCATGGCTGCAATTGCTTCAAAACGAAGGTGTGGCGTGTTTTGCGAGTCAAAGTCTTGGTGCATTGACCCGATACCAATCCATCGAAGGTGTACCACTACGCGTTGTAGAGCCTGAAATTGGGCGTCAAAGCCGTATTGAGGACTACACGCCTTTGTACCGTCGTTTTGATGAAGCGGCCGATATCAGCCGAATTTATTGCGAACCCGATGTTTTGGATAAGGCGCGTCGATTGTTAAAAATGAATTCGGATCGCCCATAAATCCGCAAAACATGGTTTGAAAAGCGTTTGCTTGAGATAACTTGCGCCATCAGATCCGCCGGTTCCTGGCTTGGTTCCAATGGTTCGTTCGACCATTTTGATATGGCGATAGCGCCACTCTTGAAGCCCTTCATCGAGATCTACCAACTGTTCCGCGACGCCTGCGAAGGACGAATTTTCGCGATAGATGGCGATAAGCGCGGGATGAAGATCGGGGTTGGGGGTTCCTGAATGTTGTGCTTTTTGAATCATGTCATCGGTGATAGGCAATCCTGATTTTTTAAGCATGATGATAAACGCGGAAAAAATGCTCATACGTTCAGCACGTTCGCGCAAAATATCTTGGTCACGTGGTGCGAGCATATCAATTTTATGAGGGAGTGGTGCACCAAACAAACATTCCACTTCACGAAATTGTCGTGATTGAAATCCGCTTGCGTGTTCAAGCCGTGTACGAAATGCGGCAAATGACAGTGGCGTCATTGTTTCCAAAATATCCACTTGGCTTACAAGCGTTTTGAAAATGGCACGCATGCGTTTGAGGGTGTGCATTGCATTGGGGACATGCTGGGCATGGAGATGGGCAACGAGTGCATCGCCTTCATGCAAAACCTGTTTAAACCAAAGCTCGTACACTTGATGGATTTGAATGAAGAGAAGTTCGTCGTGCTCGGCAGGCGCCGTGAGAGGGCGTTGCAGTGCGAGAAGTGCATCCACTTGGAGATAATCGGCATATCGCATCGTCATGGTTTTGTTTCGTAGCATGTCTTGCTAAAGCTGTTCCATGGCTATCGAAGAATCCGAGATCAAATTGGAAGGTCCATTTCGACGCAATGCTGGGCTTTTTGGAGCCTTGGCGTTGATGTTTCTTATATCGCCTCTCATCAGCAGATCTCTTGCCGATTATAGAGCCGTGGTTCTTGCGGTCGATCAGGATCGTATCTTGGTGGCCGAAGTCACGCGCCCAGCCCGATGGGTATCCCAAGGAACGGCCAAGCCAGGGGACATTATCGTTAAAAATGTGGGGACGTGGACCGTGAAAACGGTGCCTCCTACAGGGGGCGATCGTGAATTAAAATCGCTTTTTAATCGTTACACACAAACGTACGAGGGGACGATCACTGAGATCCGTGCGCCCTTGGCACCGGGGAGTGCCCAAGTGGCCGTTGTTAAGCTGGATGGGAATGGACAGGAGATCCACGTTCCTCTCTGGTCTGAAAAATTGGCAGGCGCGGCCCCTGGAAAACGTATTTTAAAACAAAGTGGAAGTTGGGATCCGATCTTGATTGAGATGGGCGCGCAATGATCTGCTGATTTGTTCGATCGAAGTCTTTTGTGCCTTATGTTGAGGTGCTACAAAATCACCCCATGCGGCATCCCATCTTTCTTGTTGGCGCTCTTTTGTTTGCATTGCCTGTTTCGGCTGCACCTGCAAGGGGAGCTATAGAGGCAAGTCGTCCACGGCTTGGCGTAATTGTTGTCATCGACCAGCTTCGTGCTGATGAAATAGAGAAGCACAAAGAGCTGTGGACCGCTGGGTTTAAACGTTTGGTTGCGGAAGGGCGTTGGTATGACAATGCCTATCACTCCCATGGGCGAACCGAAACGGCAGCTGGGCATGCAACGATTGGAACAGGGATGGTGCCGCGTGTTCATGGCGTGGTCGACAAAGATATCTACGATCGTGTTACCAACAAAACAGTCAATCTTTGTCATATAGGAAAAGAGCCATGCAGTCCCCATATTCTCTTGGTGCCTACGGTGGGCGACAGGCTCAAAGAAGTTTCACCCAAGTCGGTGGTGGTTTCTATGTCGGAGAAAGGTCGTGCAGCCGCACTGCTTGGCGGCACGAAAACCGATCTTGTGGCGTGGTTTAACGACGATACGATGGCATTGATGGGGCGGGCTTCGGCGGGATCTAAGCCTGTTCCTGCATGGCTTGAGCAGGCATTTCATAAGACGGTCAACGCATCGACGATCAATGGATCATGGGAACTTCCCAAGCTGCCGAAATCCTATGCATCATGGAAAGACGATTCTCCTGGTGAACGTGGGTGTGGTCATGGATTGGTTTTCCCCCATCAGCTTCCAGGGAATGAGGACCCCAAGGGCCGCTGGAGAGCGTGGTGGTGTACACCGCAATCGGATGAGGCGCTTGAAGCATTGGTTGAGGTGACGATTGATAAAATGCACTTGGGTGTCGACCGTACATCCGATCTATTGCTGGTAAGCTTTGGTGCGGTCGATCAGGTGGGTCATTCATTTGGCCCAAATTCTGTGGAGCGCCTTGCCGTGCTTAAGTCATTGGATGAGACATTGGGGCGATTGCTTCATAAACTTGAAACCGTTACCCACGGTGATGTCGTTCTCATGCTAACCGCCGATCATGGTGTAACACCGACGTTGTATACATTGCATCAGCAGGATAAGCGCGCGGGGCTTGTTGATTTGGGGGACGTACGAAAGTATCTTGAAGAGGGCTTAAATAAAGAATTTGGAGCACGTACCAATTATATCGATGAGATATCCATTCCTTACATATATCTGGACGATGCTTTGGATGCAGAGATGAAACGTAGGGTCGCTTCCGCCACAGCAACATTGTTGCGCGGTTATCCGCATGTGGCCCGTGCATGGGCGGTGGCTTCCATGAAGGGCGACAGTGACGATCAGATAGAACGTTTGATGTATCTGAATAGCAATCCTGAGCGTAGCGGAGATGTTGCGCTTGTTTTGGAACCGAATTTTACACACAAGCGCCCGTATTACGGTGAACTTGGTGCCCAGCATGGTTCGCCTTGGAAGGATGACCGTCAGGTACCAGTTTTGTTTTGGGGTGCGGGTGTGAAACAGGGTCGTGTGAAAGATGAAGTCACTGTGATCGATGCGATTCGTACCATGGCCGATCGCTTGGGGATCCCTCCGGATCCGCGCGGTGGACAACCTTTGGTGCAATAATGAAAGTATGAAAAAATCAGGGGGCTCCTCCTACCAATTTCGTCTGATCGACGTTTTGCGTCCTCACCACGGCCGTGTGCTGGCGGTGACGTGCTATATGTTGGTTGTGCTGATGATGGGTATGGTTGGCTACGTTCATTTAGAAAATTGGTCGTGGTTTGATGCATTGTACATGTCGGTGGTGACCGTTAGCAGTGTGGGCTTTGCAGAAACCCACCCACTGTCCGATGCAGGGCGTGCATTTACCATGTTTTTGCTTGCCACTGGGATGATTGGACTTGGCGCGTGGTGGGCAACGGTCACTGCGTTGATTGTTGAATCGGACTTGCACGGCAGCCTTCGGAGATGGCGTATGGTGAAGAACATGCAAAACATGACATCGCATTTTATTGTGTGTGGTGCAGGGCGCATGGGGCGTGCTGTGGTGGGAGAGCTTGAACGTCAGGGTAGGAAATACATTGTGACCGATGTAGATGCCGATCGTTTGGACGCGCTTGAAGAAAAATATCCCAACGGCACGTTTTATTGTGCGGATGCCACCACAGAAGCGGCGTTGCATGCGATGCACATTGGTACGGCTGTAGGCTTGGCCGCATGTTTGCCAACGGATGCCGACAACCTTCTTCTTTGCCTCACAGCACGCGGGTTACGATCGGATGTGCATGTGGTGGCACGTGCCGAGTGCGAAGAATCGCTGGTGAAACTGCGACGCGCAGGCGCGTCAGAAGCGATCTCGCCCATACTTTCCGGTGCTGTAAGTATGACGGCGTTGTTGGTTGAACATAAACAATGACTCGGCACCCCCACCCGGCGATGCGCCGACCTCCCCCTCGCTGCGCGAAGTGGAGGTCGAAATGTGTCACACGCTGATTCTATGCCGCAATCTGCTGTTTTGCTTTGTGCAGTGACGCTTCAAAAACATCAACGACGGTGTTTAATTCATCATCACGCAATCCTGGATACAAAGGCAATGTGATTGTAGAAGCACAGATACGTTCCGTATTGGGAAGAGGTATTCGCACACAATCATGGCGATTTTTCCATGCAGAAAGCGTGTGCACTGGACGATAATTGACGGCGGCACCGATGCCTTCATTACGCAAGTCCATCACGACAGTATCGCGAAGTTGTGCAGGCACCCATGCGGTTTGCAGATGATAGGCTGAGATGCACCCTGTTGGGATTTTAGGGAAATCTACATCCGCGATACGTTGTAGTTTTGTTTCGTAGAGGTGTGCGAGGCGTTCACGCTCGGCGCGTCGTGTGGCGATATGTTTCATTTGCGGGAGCAATAAAGCCGCTTGCAAATCATTCATGTTGGCTTTTGTACCCACAAATTCCTGATCGTAATGTTTAAATGCACCGCTGTGCCGCCGTGTGGCGTCGCAGCTCATGCCGTGGATCCGCGCAGAACGCAGCCACGCGGCCAAATCATCATGGTTGGTGCTGATTGCACCGCCTTCGCCGCAGGTAAGATTTTTTGTGGCATAAAAACTAAAACATGCAGCATCGCCCAATTGCCCGGGTTTGTACCCGTCGCGTTCTCCCTCGATGCAGTGTGCTGCATCCTCGATCAGTTTAAGTGTGTATCGATCGGCGAGATCTCGCATGGCATGCATGTCGACGAGGGCACCATAAAGATGAACCGGGATAATGGCTTTTGTTTTTTTTGTGATCAGTGACTCGACACTTCGAGCACACAATAAACCTGTATCTGCTTCGCAGTCGGCAAAGACGGGGGTCCCACCGAGCCTGGCCACGGCATTGGCGGTGGCCATAAATGTGAGCGACGGCACAATGACTTCATCGCCCGCTGAAATGCCCAAGCCTTCCACCGCGAGTTCCAATGCGTGGGTGCATGACATCAATCCCAACGCGTGTTTGGTATTTAAAAATTCGGCGAATTCTTTTTCAAATTGGGCCGTGCGTGGGCCTGTCGTAAGAAACAAACTGTTGAGTACTTCACGTACTGCTTCAAATTCCTCGTCGCCCAACTGATGTCGATAGAACTCAATATTGGCCATGTTCTTTTCCTGCCTAGGAGTTGAGCAGGAAAGCAAAGTTCTTGCGAATAACTAGGACTTACTGGGGCTCTTGCTTCCCCATTTATTCACAAAGGGCTGGGCGCGCCCCACTTTTTTATATGCAGTCTCAGCATCGTTAAATAATTCTTTAAGCTCGATGTTGCTTGCGCCCGATTGACGGTACATGCGCTCAGCGATTTCAAGCTGTTGATCAGCTTCTTTCAGAGCGCCTTGCTTGATCCACATGAGGCCCACGCCTTTGTAGACTTCAGGGTATTGGGGTCTCGCAGAGGCGGCTTTTTCATAGAGAGTTTGTGCTGCTTTGAAATCCCCTTGGATGCGTGCCAGTTCTGCCGATGCGACCAGTGCTTCTGGAAATTCAGCATTCAATTTTAGGGCGGCATCCAATGCACGCTTGGCCTCATCATTTTTTCCGAGGCTCAGCAATGCACGTCCCTGGGCCACCAGCATGGTGGGATCGGTCGATGCACTTGGTTCTGCGCGCATGCGTTCGAGGGCTTTGTCCGCGCGCTTGTGTTTTATTTCGAGGTCGATCAACGCAAGAATGTATTTTTTCGCACCATTGCTTTCTTTGACTGCCGATTCAATGTCATGGAGACCCGGGTCGATCTCGTTTTTTGCAAATCGTGCATCAGCGCGTGCTGCCAGAAGCCGTGCTGTGACGCCGACCGATTTGATGGCGTCATCAATGATTTTGATTGCGTCGTCGGGATGACGGCTTGTAAGGCTCTCAATGGCATGTGCTTCTAAGAGTGCGGCTTTGCCTTGAGGACCTTGAAGTGCATCGCCGAGGGTATCGAGTCGTTTGAGCTCGTTGGTTGCTGAAGCGACTGCTCGACCTGCACGAAGATTGGCTTCTGCGGTTCGTGCACAGCCTTGTACGTAATCACTGGACTCACGACACGAGAGCTCCCAATAGAGTGTCGCGTTTCCTGCGTTGCCTTCAGCATCGTACGCATCGCCAAGTGCACGTGCATAATGGGCCGCTGTGGACGACAGCTCATGGGCTTTGCGTAGATTTTCACGTCCTTCGTGCCATTTGCCTGTGGCAAGCTCAGCAAGTCCCAATGCAAAATACAATTTGCTGGAGACTGCGCCTTTGGCACTGAGTTCCTTGGCGCGTGTGACTACATCGGCGTGGCGTTTATCACCGAAAGCAATCAAAAGTTCGGCGCTGTAACGTGGTGCTTTTTCAGCATCTGCTGAAATGGCACGTGCGAGATGTTCTTTGGCTTTGTTTTCAGCATCGGCAACACCGTGTTCAACCCACATGAGGGCGTAGAGTTCTGCCAAATCGCTGTGGACTTCACCATCACTGGATTTGCGTGCCAATGCTTGCATGAGTATGGCTTCAGCATCGCGCAACGATTTGAGTGCACTGCGTTCAATAAGGGGTGAAGCTTCGGTGATGAATTGCTTTACGGCATGTTCACGATGGGCCCACCAGAGGTAGCCACCGCATAGGCCTGCAAAGATAAGTCCCCCAAGGGCCAGTTGTGTGGCTGCACGCTTGGGACTTTCTAGTTTTGTGGCGTCCCACCCGGAGTCGTCGTGGGTTTCATCATTGGCAGGTGTTTTGGATGGGGTTTTGCGCATGGTATCCCACGCCCTACGGGCAGTTTATTGTCCGACATTGGACTACCATTCGTGATAAATACTGTCAATTGTGGGTGAGTTCTAAGCCGGCAACATACGCATAATCGCCTTGGCCTTGCGCACCAGCGGGGCATCCGCGGCGCTACCGATGGCGATGGCTTGTTCCAAGTCACGGCGCGCCAATTCATTTTGACGGGTAGACACGTAGACCTCAGCACGACCGATAAAGCTCGCGATATCTTGTGGCGAAACTTTGATGGCATAGCTGAACTGTTTGATGGCTTTATCAGGCGCTTTAAGGCGCCAATAGATACTGCCGAGGGCACGATAGTAATAGGGATTGCGTGGATCCATGGCCACCAAACCCTCAAAATAAATTCGTGCACGATCGGCTTTGCCTTGTAAGAAAAGGCGATAGCCTTGGGTTGCGATGGTATAGAGTTCTTTGTCGTTGATCCCTAAAATATCTTTGAGATTGGTTTTGCCTTTGGCCCATTCGCTGGCCAATTGCTGAACACGCGCTTCAAGTTGATTGGCAAGTACGCCTTGTTCATCGGCCACGGGTCTAACCTCTACTTCCTGCCAACCGGGCACTTTGAACGGCCTCGGTCATGCCCACCATTTCCGCCAACTCATCACGCAATCGCACCACACTGCCTACGGAATGCTGAATGCGTTGTTCTAGGGTCGGATCGGCCATTTTTCCCAGAAGATTAAGAATTTCGGTTTTCATTTTTGTACTTGCTGAGCGTGCTTCGACCAATTCGGTGGGTGTTCCTGTGTCGGGCTCTTTGCTTGGATTTTCGGGTTCGCCGACGTCGGATTGTCCACGGCGCATGGCGAGCAATTTGCTCGCAGCTTTCGCCCGAACCGATGTCATCATCGGGTTAAGCGATGAATTTTTGATACTCGGATGCGGTTTACCGCGTGTCGATGCAGCCTCTTCCGAGGTCCACCCCGTCTCGGATATATTCTTAGGGACACCAGGCATCACAAAGAATCGTGAGTTTCCAGGACCCATACTGCTGCTCATGTTTCAGGACTCCCTACATATACCTTAACATCGCATTGCATGCGTCGGTTATCATTTCTTGCCTTTTTTCCCGCCCGCATCCTTGGCTTTCTGTGATTTGGCGAGATCATGAACAAATGTAAGTATTTCAGCAACCGCGGTAAATAGGTCTTCGGGGATTTCATCGCCCAAATCAAGTTTGTGTAAAGCATGGGCCAAAGGCACATTTCGTACCACAGGAACGCCGTATCGTTCGGCATCGGCCAGAATTTTTTCGGCCTGTAGATTGGTGCCTTTGGCCACGACCGTAGGTGCACTGCCGTCGGAATCGTCGTACTTCAATGCGATGGCGATGTGGTCTGGATTTTTTACGACCACATTGGCTGATTTGACTGCCGATCTCGGCGAGTTGATCAGTTCTTGGTGCATTTGTTTTCGGTCGTGTTTGATTTGCGGATCGCCTTCCGACTGTTTGTATTCTTGTTTGATGTCATGTTTCGACATGCGATTGTCTTTCATATATCGGGCACGTTGGTACAAAAAATCTGCAACAGCAATGATGCAAAAAATGGTACCGATTTCGATACAAAAATCCCAGATCACTTTTCCAACGATCCATACCGCTGAAAATAAATCGCTTCGGATGGTGAGTGTGATATCACGGATGACTTCTTTGAATGCCTTGTAAGCGAGCGCTGATGTAAGAATGAACTTGGCAATGGTTTTTAACAGCTCAATCACTTTCTTCATATTGAAGTAGTTTTTGAGGCCGTTAATAGGATTGATCTTGTTAAGATCAGGGGTGATGGGCTTCATGGTAAACAAGAAACCGATTTGCGCAACGTTGAGAACAATGGCGAGAACAAAATCGACGACAAGCACAAAGATCGTTGTTTTAAACATGCACAAGAGAGCAAGATCCAGAAACAAGACAACCACACTGGGGGGGCGATCTCTGAAGGTTGTGGAGAGATCCACTGCGAGATAAAAAAACTTCAGCAGCTCTTGGCACATGTAGGGCATGGTTCCGGCGAGCACCACGAAGACACCGAGAAATTTCCCCGCGCTGGTGACATCCTGGCTTTTGGGAACATTGCCATCTTCGCGCAGTTTGCGCAGGCGTTCGGGGGTTGGTTCTTCGGTTTTTTCTCCGCTTCCACCGTCACCCATTCCTTAGTGCCCCCCAGCAATAGGCGCCAGTAATTTAATACCATGGGTAAGCATGGTGAGCTCCCATTCAATAAATTCTTTCGAACGTGACACAAAAACGTCCATGACGAGCATTACCATAAGGAGACCGCCTATGGCCTTTACGGGCATGGCCATGAAGTAGGCATTGAGCTGGGGTGCAACGCGATTGAGCATGCCAAAAACAACGTCGGTAATGAACGTCGCAGCCCCAGCGGGAAGTGAAAGCAGCAAAGACATGACCAACATTTCATTGGTGAGTTTGGTGAGGTGATCAGGAAGACTGCCTGAGGCGACATAAGTGGAAATCCCTCCATCGACAGGAATTAAGAAAAATGAATTGGCATAGGCTTCAAAAAAAATATGATGTCCACCAAGTGCCATAAAAAAGACGAGCATCAATTGTTCATACATGTTGCCCGTAATGGTGACGCGGTGTTGGGCATGAGGTTCCATGACTTCAGCCATGGCGGTACCACGAAATGTGTCGATGAGGCGGCCCGCGACTTCCATGACAAAAAATACCATTTGATTGATGTAGCCGATGACAAGTCCGACAAAGACCTCTTTCATCATCAGTACAATGATTGGGATCATGCCTACGGGCAATGCGGTGATCGACCCTCGGGCGAGTGGCCACATGAGTATGGCAAACATGCCGCCGATGCCCATTTTTAAAACGCCGGGTGCTGTTTTGCCGCCGAGAAATGGCGTCATGAAGACGACGACCATGGTTCGCAGCAGAATCAGCGTAAAAATGATCATTTCCCGGCTTACATCGGTATTGATCCCAAGTTCTCGTAACATGGAGTCCATGGATGCACTCCGTATCTAAAAGAGAACCTTGGGAAAGCCCTCAAAGCATAACAACGTAAAACGGAGCATGACGCCACCGAGTGTTGGGCCGGTGGCCGCCAGGATCCCAAAAATAATCAGCATTTTTGGCACAAAGGTGAGTGTTTGTTCTTGGATCTGCGTCACGGCTTGAAACAAAGAAATAATAAGCCCTGCGATCATGCTTAATAGAATGGGAGGACCACAAATAATGACCGTGACGAGAAGTGCTTCGTTCGTCAGGCGAATAATAAACTCAATGGCTTTTTCATCCATGGTCGATCCTCGGATTAACTGTATCCCAATACGATGCCACGGGTGATCAGATACCAGCCGTCGGCGATCACAAACAACAATATCTTAAAGGGCAACGAGATGGTGGTTGGCGAAAGCATCTGCATACCCAGCGCCATCAGAATATTAGAGACGACCATGTCGATGACCAAAAATGGGACAAAGAGAATAAAGCCGATTTGAAACGACTCTTTGAGTTCTGTGATCACAAATGCCGGAACAATAATGCTCCAATCGCTGTCGGTGAGATCGGCTCTGTCGCGGGGTTGACGCATGCGCCATGCCAAACGGTAAAACATATCGCGTTCGCGATTGTGGGTGTGCTTGATCAAAAATTCTCTAAGTGGCACTTGGGCAATTTTACCCATATCAGCCATTTGTTGTGCGTTCATCGATTCAAGATTGACCGTACTAAACGGTCGATTGAGCATATCTTCTTTCACGCGGTGGTATGTATCGAGGCCAACGGGCATCATGATATACACAGTGAGGATCATGGCCAGGCCTGTGATTACCTGGGTGGGGGGGATCTGTTGCGTACCAACACCTTGGCGAACAATGGACAATACCACCGCCAATTTTACAAATGACGTGACCATGATCACCACGAATGGCGCAAGCGACATCGCGGCAAGGGCCAGCATCATCATCAGCGGACGATTGGTCACGCTTTCTTGGCCGACCCCAGCTGCGTGAGCGAGGCTAGGCATCATGATGACGGTGATGACGGCCCATAGAATCGCCATCGCTTTGTTTCTTACGCCCTTGGATGTTGTTGCCACTGTGCTCACTCGACTTCTGAAGTGGGATCGGGTTGCTTGCCCAGCCGGGAAATTAGATTCACACCTTTTTCGCCCGTGGCAACGAGAAAACGACCTTCCCCTGCAACATCAATGATAACTGCCGAATTTTTTCCGTCCAATTGCGCGCGTTCCACAACCCACAAGACACGTCCATTGCGTTGATTGGAGAGTCGCAACATACGTGGAAGGGCCACTTTGCTTAGAAGGTAAATGAGACCCACAACCAGGCCAAGTGAAAGAAAAACCCGCAGTAATTCGGCGCCCAACTGTCCTGAAACACTGGGCTCCGATATTTGTGTCGGGGGTTGATAGGGCAGCAAAGGAGGCATCTCAAGAGGTGCGGGTGTTGCCAACCACATGGCGGTACTGAGGACGATGGCATGTAGCATCAGTTTGACGATCCAACCACTTCGAGCAAGCGAACACCAAGTTCGCCATCAATTTCGACCAATTCGGCTCGGGCAAATACTTTGCCATCGACGACGAGCGATACAGGATCGCTGGGAGTTCGTGGAAGGCGCATGATTTCGCCTTCACGAATGCGGATGATTTGGGATGTGGTGAGAGGCAATCGCGTGAGTTCAATCACCACGGTGGTGTTGAGGTCTTGCAAGAGCGTTTCCGTTTTTTCGAGATTGTCGCCTTGGGGGGCAGGAATGTCCTCATCGGGTTCGGCGACCTTTGCTTGATGAGAAATGACCGGAGAGGGTGCTGCAACGCTGGCCACAGGTTCTGGCATGGCGGTGCTGATGCTTGCGTCGTCCAAAGGGCCAATGCTTGAGTTGCTGAAGTCGCTGGCCTCCGAGACCTCGGAAGGTTCGCTGGCAAACGATCCTATTTCGGAATCTTCCATCACCATAGAGTCTTCGGGATCGGATTTTTTTGGGCTCATGGAGTGTTCCTTATGCGGGTTTTTGTGGGACGATATCAAGAATACGAAGCCGTGTATGATCTTCTTTGTTCACAAGTTGGCCACGGATAAGGCCACCCAAGCCTTCTCCTATTTGCATGCGAACAACACCGCCGAAATTTTCATTGTCTTTGGTGAGCTCATGGTTGTCGAGAATAATAATATCACCCGCTTCCAATTGATTGAGATCGCTTTGGGAAAGCTGAATACGCGCCGCTTCAACGCGTGCTGTCACCGTTTTATCACCCAATGACGACAACCGCCTACGCATCAACGCCCATTCCTGGGGAGTTGTCTGGGCATCTTCGGTCACACAAAACGAAGTGCCTACGAGCGCTGGAGGGAGTAACAATCGTATATAGCCCATACTTTCGCCAATATTGATGCGGAAATTGGCGGTTTGTACGTCACCCGAGGTTGGGAGGTCCTTTTGAATATCTGCAAGGGTAGCGCCAAAACCATCAAGGGTGATGGCCAGTTCGCGGCCACTTTGGAAGCCTTTGTGCAGGGTATGCAACGTTTTCAAAATCAAAAACGAGATCACCCCTTCTTCAATATCGGTCAAAGCACGATGAAATCGACTGCGTGTTCCATCGCCACCCAGAAGGCGGTCGACACAGATGGCGGCGGTGTCACCGTCTATTTGTGCGATCAGTGTGCCCGCATTCGGTCCTACACCGAGTTGCACCAAGCAGCTTAGTTTGGGAAGAATATTTTCAAGGTCCGATGCGGCAACTGCGCAAATCTCCGGCCGGGAGATTGAGCAGGGTATTTTGAGGGCCTCGCTGAGTACTTTTCCCAAGTCATCGAGAAAGGTTGCTTTGAAAGGCTCGCTCGATATGTATCTGCAAATATTGCGCTGCAGGCTGATCTGCGACTTGGTAAATTTGCGTAGGCCTTCAAAACGGTATTGCCTCACCAAAACAAACCTGCCTGCATGGATGAATGGACATCTAAAGCCTAACATTGGTCGATCTGGGTTCGCAAGCTGCGCGCAGCGCTTAAAAGGGACGGTATATGGCAAAAACAAAACAGTCGCTTATAAATGCCAAACATCTATTGGCGCTCGCGTTTGCCATTTTGGTAAGCGGGCTTATTTTACGCTATGACGCACAGCTTCGCGAGATGGCTGGACTCAGCTATTTGGGTGTCTTTCTTTTTATGTTTTTTGGAAATGCGACGCTCTTTCTTCCAACACCAGGACTTTTTCTTGTTTATATTTTGGGAGGTCAACTGAATCCACTGGCTCTAGGGCTTTGCGCAGGATTGGGTGGCGTGTTGGGAGAGCTCGTTGGCTACGCTCTCGGCTACGCAAGCAGTGGCTATGTTACGACAAGAGCCACTTATCAACGAATTAGTGATTATATTGAAAAATATGACATGCTCGCAATCGCTGTTGTTGCTTTCATACCCAACCCATTCTTCGACATCGCAGGTATCGCAAGTGGTGCGCTCAAGATCCCCTGGCAGCGCTTCACCATAGCCGCGTTCCTGGGACTTACGGCAAAAACAATCCTGATTGCTTTCGCAGGTGCCTATTCGCTCGAATGGATAAAAAATATTTTTCCATAGGGCGTGTCACGTGACACCTGTGGGCGTTAAGCAGGCACTTGCTTAGAAATACCAAGAAATATTCTTTTTCTTCTGTCGTATTCTATAGGATCGGCTTCATCCGCAAATCGCCTGAAGATGGCCTCAATCCCTTCTAGTTTGGTGCCTGCACCCCCTGTGCTGTGGACTTGGATTTCACGATGGCCACCCGCTTGAATGATTTCCCACATGAGATCGCGCTGTTCGTGCGTAAGTGGTCTATCGTGAGGCGGAAGTGTGCCAAATTTGCAGTAGTGGAGATACAAGAAATCGACTTCTGCGTTTTCAAAACTTGTTCGATCTTTGCCGCTCTTGCAATTGATGCATGTGGGATTGTCCATCAAGGCGGAAAGCAGCGCAATACGGCTGACGAGTTTGTAGGGATCATCACCTGCTTTTTGGTATGAGCCACCACCGCCTCCCCATATGGTTTCTATGTCGCGCCAAAGTGCGCCGGCAAGTTCTCGTTGTTCAATGCTTAGATCTGCTCTCTCTGCGAAGATCCTTCTGCGTTGATCCAGCACACGCATTGCTTGCGTATTTTGCTCCAGGGTGTGGCCAAAAATACCCGACGCTTTCCCAACACTGGCTTTGAGCTTTGCGCTTAAGCCCTCGTCACCGACAGCCCCGACGTTCACACCCAAATTAAAGTCGCAGATCTGAGGGGTGACGTGCACCTTCAAAATTCCACCGGGACCTGGAATTTCCAAGTGGAGAGGTCGGCCAGACAATGCCAACAAGGCTTCGTGTTGCAAGTCGACCATGGCGCGTTCATTGGCTTCATCACCACTCACGTAGGGTCGGACGCCGTCTGGGGAGAGAAGACCGATCGAAGTCATATTGATCTCTACATGACTGCCTCGAAGTACTTGTTCCATGAGATTCCGATTGCTCAGCAAAGCCGCTGTGACCAGCTCTTTGGCGCGTAGCAATGCGATGTGTTTGCGAAGAACCTCAACAATGGTGTCAGCCTTGCGTTTGATTCCAGTCGTGGTTGAAATGTTCGCTGGCGCTATACCCTCTGCCCCCGGGATATGCGCTGCTTTGGCATCGTCAATGTACTGTTTTAGCAGCCCCTTATCCATCTGTTCCACGGACTCGGCATTGATACCAAAAGGTGCGAGTGTGCCGTGGCGGAGAAGGTTAATGCCGGCGACTCCAGGTCTGCTACCGATCCCTGATGGGGGTGGTGCACATGTGGACAGCCAGAGATTGGGAAGCGGCCCTTCGGCAGCAAAGGCGGTGCGGCCTTGCTCGTCAATATAGCCGGGCAGTCGATGTCCTGAATCTGAGCGCATGGCACACGCTGGAATTTGGCTGAGCACGATGCTTGTGAGTTCAGGATGCTGAGGTCCGCTGAGTTGTATGGGATGCGCGATGGGCCTCCACGGAACCTGCGTCGAAAGCCAGGCTTGGTGGACTTTGTCAGCGGCTTCGCCCCAATGTTTCGCGTCGTGTTTCGTTGCTGCGGGATCTACAGATGCCTCGCAGGCGGCGAGCGCCAAGGCCATGAGTTGATGTTCGGCGTGCAAGGTCGTTTGCTGTCCCAGAAGAGAACACACTGACAGTGGGGAGGAGCATGATTTCATGAGGGAGTGGAGGTCTTCATTGTCCTTTCTCTCTCCTACTTGGGTTTCTATGGGCTCTTTAGGTTTAAGCAGGTTTTTTGTGGCCCAACCCGTCGGATCCGCAAGCACTGCCTGGCGTGCTCTCAATGCTGCCAAGATCTTAAGACCGTCTTTTGTCGCTAATCTTGGCGTGGATTCAATGTGACGGATCATGCTTTCCACATAGCCCCTGCGAAAAGTGGCTAAATTTTGTGGTGTGGTGGGGTCGGTTAGTTCTGCTGCCGCGCGTTGCTTAAATAGTTCTTTTGACCCAGGTGGTGGTAGCTCTGGTGGTCCTTTGCTGGTTGCTGTTGGGGCCGAACGTGCGCCATCAGGTGTCGCCTTAGGTACTCGCAATGTCTGTGGGCTGGGAGCACTGCGTGACGCTGGTAGCTTGGAGGAAGGCTGCTCAAAGATGGCAGCTGCTGGCTCTGCATCTACAATAATGACGGGGACTGACTGATTAGACGGAGGAGGAGGAGCTGCTCTTGCGGGGACAAATTGTGATTTATCAGGCGGTTTCGCAGCCATAGCTCCTCCAGGGCGAGGCCTTCCTCGCACCCTTAAGTCTACCGCGGCATCTGCCTTTTTCCCGTTTTATTTCACCGTAAGTTCGGTAAGCCGTATTCCCGCATTTTCGAGGGCGCGACCCAAGTCGCCACGGGTGCCGAGGCTGCCGAGAAGATTTTTAATGTTGCTGTCCTTGGTGGTGAATTCAAGACTGATAGCGTCCTTGCCTTGGCGCGTGATGCGCATACGTGTGCCGCTTAATACGCCATCGTTGAGCCCAATTTCGACCATGGCTTTGCCCATTTCATCCACACCGGCGTGCATGAATTTGGCAATTTCGCGGACGAGTTGCCCCACCACTTCGGGTGTTGCGGTGGTACCCCCTGCGGCACTTGCTTCCGATGTGGCTTGCGCGCCTTGGATGCCTTGCGCCTGCTGTTGTTGCCCATCACCGCTGCTCTGTCCGCCACCTCCGCCTTTTGACTCTTTTTCGGGATTGCCGCCACCAAAGCCATCGCCTTGAATATTTTGATTCATGCCCTGCTTTTTCTCTTCGGGCTGGGCCATGAGCCGGTCTTGCATCTCGTCGTATTTGCGATCCACTTCTTTTTGATGGGTTTCGCCGGTTTCGTAGGACTCCGTGCGTGCTTTGTCTTCGTGTTTGATGCTCTCTTGGGATTTGGTGGCGTTGTCTTTCTCGGACAATTTTTGCGAGAGCGCGTTTTTCAGATTGTTGGCCTGTCCAGAATTTTGCAAAAGTTTAGAAAAGGCGCCCTGGTTTTCTGCGGATTGTTTGGTGCTTTGTGCTAGGCCTTGTTGCTTGGCATCGGTGGTGCGCTGATTTTGTGCCTGCAATTGCGTACGAAACGTTTCGCGTTGTTTTTCGTCGAGCTTCTTTTTTTCTTTGGCTTCTTCTTGCTTGCGCAGTTCTACGCGATTGTCGACGCCGTCCACCATATTAAAACTCCAAACGATACTTCCCGCTTAACTTAGTCAATTCCCTGGCCATGTGGCTGTTTTTATTCGTGGTTTTCTTTCTTTGCATTGATTATTTTGCCAAGATAAATGCCCTGCGCGGTGTCCTCAAGGGCATCTTCTTGTTTGGTGAGAAGCTCTTTGGCCGTCTTTTTCTGCCATTTATCTTTGTGTTTTTCCAGGGTTTTTAAGTCACGGTTGGCAACGAGGAGATCGGCCCTGGCGCCTTCTACGTCCTGCCGCTTGCGGCGTACGACGCGTTTTTGGGCTTTGATATCATCGCGCTTCTTCTCTTCCATTTCCTTGAGTCGTTCGATGTATTTGTCGGCGGCGATGGCTTCTTGGGCGCTCATCTCACCTTTCATGACTTTTTCGGAGAATTCCTTACGTTTCTCTTCACGATTGCCGATCATGCGCTCAAGCTCTTTTTCAAGCTTTTTTTGTTCGTCTTCGGCCTCTTTGAGGGCTGTGAGGCATTCACCAAGATATCGCTTTGCGGCTTCCTCTTTGTACTCGCGTACACTGAGCAATGCTTTGAGGCGGTAGTCTGCCATGGGTTAGGCGCTTTCAACCTGCCGGAAAAAGTTCGAGCAATTTTTTGATGGTGCCATCAAAGTCATCGTTTTCTTCCATGCCTTGCTTGAGAAAAGTCTCGACGGCTTCAATTTTGTCGATGGCGAAGTCGGTTCGGGGATCTGTGCCGTACTGATAAGCACCAAGCAAAATCAAATCGCGTTGCTTTTCATAGGTGGCCAACACTTCTCGCAGTTTTCCTGCAGCGGTTTTGTGCTCTTTGGCTGCAATACCGCTCATCACACGTGAGAGTGAAGGCAAGACATCGATGGCAGGCCAGTGATTGCGTGAACCGAGTTCACGGTTAAGGATAATGTGACCATCCAAGATACCACGCACTTCATCGGCGATGGGTTCGTCCATATCGCTGGCTTGGACAAGGACGGTGTAAAGTGCAGTGATGGATCCAGTGGCATTGTTGCCTGTACGTTCCATCAAACGTGGGATCTGGGCAAACACGCTCGGAGGATAGCCTTGGCGTGCGGGCGGCTCACCAATGGCGAGACCGATTTCACGTTGGGCACGGGCAAAACGTGTGGAGCTATCCATCATGAACAGCACTTTTTTGCCTTGGTCACGAAACCATTCGGCAATGGCTGTAGAGACAAACGCTGATTTTAATCGCACGAGTGATGGCGAATTGGATGTGGCCACAATGACCACCGATTTTTTTAAACCTTCTTCGCCCAGGGATTCTTCGATGAAGTCACGTACTTCGCGTCCACGTTCACCGATCAGCGAAACAACAACGACTTCCGCTTCGCAATTGCGAGCGATTTGGCCCATGAGCGTGGACTTACCGACGCCAGAGCCTGCGAACAAACCGATGCGCTGTCCAAGTCCGATGGTAAGCAGGCCATCGATGGCGCGAACACCCATGGCAATGTGCTCGGTAATGCGTTTGCGCTCCATGGGATCGGGACATTCGCGTTCAATGGCCCATTCTTCCAGGCCATCGACTTCGTTCAAGGGTGTTTTTTTGTCGATGGGTTGCCCAAGTCCATTCAGAATGCGCCCCAGGAGCCCATAGCCGCATTTGATGGAAAGAAGCTTCCCTGTGCCAATCACTTCCGATTCGGGGCCAATGCCCTGTGCTTCACCAAGCGGCATCAGCATGACATTTTCGTCGCGAAAGCCGACCACTTCGCAAATGATCCGTTTGCCGTTGGTATTGTCCAGATAACACATCTCGCCGATGCTCACGCCTGGGATCACCGCGTGGATCACCAGCCCTGCGACCTCTTTGACCCGACCTCGAACATGCACGGTTTCCGTTTGTTCAACGGCTGCCAGAAGTGCACTTAGATCGATAACATCACTGTCTGTCTCGGTGCTCGACATTCAACCGCCTATTTTTCGATTATACCTCGAAATGGTATTTATTGTAGGGGCGGTTCGCGAACCGCCCTTGCCAACCCCGCGATGTCTTACTTTTGCGCCAATAGTACCTTTTCAAAAATGGCCAACTGGGTTTCAAGCTGGGCATCGATTTTTCCGGCATCGGTTTCAATGATCACGCCGTGCTCCGACACGCCCTCATCTTCACGAATGGTAATGTCTTTGCAGTGGCTCAACACTTCGAGAAGTGTGGCCTTGGACCCGCGTACACGCTCAAGATCGGCAGGATGCACTTTAAGGAGCACCTCTTGGCGATTGCGTGCTTTTTCCATAAGTGCTTGTTTGATCAATGAAATCACTTGATCAGGATGTGTCTTAAGTTCTTCGCCCAAGATCTTGCGTGCAATCGTAATGGCGATGCTTTTAAGTTGCGGTACAAGCTGGGCTTCCAGTTGTTTTGCTTGATTTTCCGATTGCGCAATGGCTTCGGTCCACTTGGCTGCGGCAGCTGCCTTGCCTTCTTCAAAGCCTTCGGCATGGGCATTTTCTTTACGTTTCTCGATGTCGGCCGTGGCGTTATCAGCTATTTGTTTCGCCTGCTCTTTGGCTTCTTTGATAATTTCGTCTTTTTCAAGAAGGGTGCGTTCACGGATCCGCACCGAATCGGCGCGTGCTTCGTTGGTGCTGCGGCTGATGACGCGGCTTGCGCTCACGGGTTCGTAGTCGCTTGCGACAGCAACAGCCTTATGGGCACCGGTGTCGTTTTTCTTAATAAGTTTCGCCATGTCTTATGATTGTGCCATGTTGCGTTGCCCCTCACCAGATAGAAAGGTAGCGGCGTAGCTTGCTGCGCCATGTGTCATTCGGGCATGACAAGTTCATTGGCAGATTCTGCGTGGTGAAATGTAACCGGCATTTGGGCATAACGAGGGCTTAGGGTCTGACGCATGGCCAAGCGACGAATGCGGATTAAAATACTGTCCTGCAATCGTTTTAGACCCTCTTCCTGGCGTTGTGCCAATTCACGGGCCCGCTCAATGTATTGGCGAAGATCGAGCCCAAGAGGTCGCTGCAACCGTTGACTCATCGCTGCAGAAAACTCGGGTGATTCAAGCAGCAGGGCATTGGCAAGCCGCCAAAGGCCAGCGCGCACAAAAAGTTCTTCGGTGTCCGTAAAATTGGCCACCACCTTCGATAAAAAAGATTCGGCGATTTTACGATCAGGTGCGTCAACGCCAGAGGCGGTACGTACGGCGTCCACAAGTTCTTCGGCTCTTGGGCGTGGCAGTCTGCGGCAAAGTTCTGCCAAGGCCATTTTTCCTATGGCAGCAAAGGACTGTCCGAGTTCCAATAAACCCAGATCGCGCAGTACAACACCGAGATCAGCCTTTGGCATATGCACGATACTTTGAAACGTGAGTTTCGACTCGTTTTCAGCGGGCATAGGTGCCAAGCGTTTTTCAAACAATTGACGCACCAAGTGTTTGGTTGGCGCAGGAATGGCCGCGACTGCTTTGTGCTCGGGTAAACCTTTGCGAATGGTTTCGGGCAACAATCCTAAGAGATCACGGGTGGTCTCGCGCGGCATGCTTGAAAGCACGACGGCGACAACGGTAGGACTTTCGCCCTTGAGGGCATGGAGGATCCAGCTTGGGTCGGCTTTGTGAACATTGTGCAGTCCATCGGTTTCTATGGCCGTTTGCATTTGACGCACCATAAAAAGAACGCGTTTGTCTGCGGGGATAGCTTTGAGTGCTTGGGCTTTGGCGGTGATGCGTTCACGCATGTTTGGATGGAGATATGCAAAGACTTCGGATGCACCGCTTCCGCCCACGGTCAACGCGGTGAGAAGTAACATGGATTCCCTGTCGTCCAGGGGTTGAAAAAACGGATGCATTGTACTGCTTTACGCCTATTCTTTGCTGCAACTTGTCAAGAACTGGTGCTTGAGGATTCGCCTTCTTGTTTTGTTTTTGCTTTTTGTATCTCGGCTTGAAGTCGTTCGAGTTGTGTACGGATCCGTTGTGCGCGCAGATTGGATAGCACAACCCCGACTGCCGCGATCACAAAGAATACACTGACAACGATCAATATTGCGATGACCTTCTTTTGTGATGCTGCAGTGACAAGCGCATTGGCGCCTTCATTGATTGCGCTGCGTTTGGCCGATGCGCGGCTTGGGATCATCACGACATACACGCGATCCGCTGTGAGTTTTTCAACACCGCCGGCAACAATGGTTTGCACCTGGCTTTCGCTCAAGGGTTTGGATTCTTGCAAATGGGTGATGGTCACACTGGCCGTGGTGGGCGTGCGTTGATCTTCGGCGGTTTGCAACGCGTTTTCGTCGGGGACGACAATTTGTACTTGGACATCAAGAATGCCATCAAATATTTTGAGCTGTCGTTCAATTTCGCCTTCAAGCGCGGCGAGCTGTTTGGCTTTCTCTTCGGTACTGGTTGGGATGAGGCCAGTTTCCGCATAGACTTCTTTGTAACCACGATCGAGTCTGCGTGGCAGATCGTAGTAGTTGAGAAGCCTAATGGCTTCCAGCTTGTCAGCGGGCTTCACAAGCACCGTAAATGTGACAATACGACCTTCGATTTCATGTTTCTGTGCATTGATTTCGTGATCGGCAAGCAATTCGATGATCCTATTGGCTTCTTTTTGCTCCAAGCCGTAGGCAAGAGGATCAAGACCACACCCAATGAACATCATGGAGAGAACAAGCAAAAAACCATTGTGTGAACGCACGGAGCACCCCCCTTATTCGGGCGTCGAGAACTTTAATCCATTTTACATGGGTTTGATTATTATTGTAGGGGCGATTCGTGAATCGCCCTTCAAGAATTGCACAAACATCGCACGGGCGGTTTGCGAACCGCCCCTACAGATTATTATCTGACGAAGGGATAGATTTTTAAACCTGGGTATTGAGTGTTTGCTTAACGCCGCTCGTCGCTTTTTCGATCACTTTACCGGCGAGTTCGAGTTCTTGTGTAAAGCGGAACATACTTGCCTGCATCACCAGCAACTCAGGGGGACTGAACTGGCGGCCTGACATTGCCATATTCATGATCTCACCCATTTTGTCTTGGCCTTGGATCAGGCCATCGAGCATTTTGACCATACGGGTTTCGGTGGTCTTTTTGGTTTGGCCCACTTCGGTGAGGCCTTGTGCACGGCGTACTTGTGCCTGCAGCAAGACGTTGCTTGCTTGTTGGGCTGCGGCCACCTGATGGGTCATCGCGGTGGCGGAAGTCGCTCCGGCTGCCTGTGGGGCTTGTGTTTGTTGGGCTTGTCCCATCGACTGCTGGAAGGAAGCGCCCTTGGGCCCTTGGCCTTCTTGACCAGGCGCTTGCTGGCCCTTGTTCATTTCTTTAAGTAAATCTTGGGCAGCTTGCCCGATGCCGCCGCCAGCTCCACCTGCCACACCACCACTGGCCATTCGTTTCTCTCCGTGGGAATTGAAACCAAGTCCCGGATAACATTCCCAGATGGGACTCTTTTCGGTTTAAAATAAATGGTGATTATTATGTAGGCGTATTTAAATGTAGGTTATTCGCCTAGACTATCCGCCAAGATCCTGTGGAGTTTTTCAATCACACGGCCATGAAGCCGACTTGTCCAGCTTTTGGAGAGACCGAGCTGTTCGCCGACCTCTTGTAAGCTTAATTCCCGGTAATAATACAATTCGAGAAGTTTACGCTCCTGATCGGGAAGTCGTGTAATGGTTTGGCGTACCAGGGCCCTCGCTTGTTCAAGGCCAAGTGCTTCGTCGGGCAAAGGTGTTTTGTCGTCGGAGATTTGCAGGCCTTCGGTGCCATCAATGGTGGTGATGTATACCGCAGCAAGTCCCTGCACCGTATTGGCCAATTCGTGGATGGCGCTTTCAAAGGCGCTATCGGCATGGGGTGCATTGCCGTCATTTTGTTGGGCTGTGGCCACTTCGGCAAGGTACTCGTTGGCACGTTCTTCAAAGCGCGCTTTGGCATATTCGCTGCGGCTCATCCAACCCATGCCGCGCAGGCCATCGTAAATAGCGCCACGGATGCGATAATACGCAAAGGTCATAAAATTGGCGCCAAAGCTTTCGTCATAGCGCTCGGCAGCTTCAAGCAGGCCGATCATGCCGTACTCAACGAGATCTTCAAAATCGATCTCTCTGGCCACTGTCTTTTTGATCTTGCCTGCGATGGAACGCACGTAAGGTAAGTATTGCTCAGCAAGCGCGCGACGATCCGACAAGTCGGTCGTCGGTACTTTTTTTGTCGCTTTTCTTTTTGCGTCACTCATAGCTTGCTGCCTATCGACATAAGGATCGAGATCAAGCATCTCGACCCAATTTTGAAGCGCCATCGCTTACTTCTTCGATCAGTTCTCCAAACACAGGCGAGTCGCTGAGTGCGTCGCCTATGGCATCACACAATTTACCGATTTCGGCTTCAGACATAGTGCCCAGCAGTTTTTTGAAGCGTTTCCTGTTTAATATCGCGCGTGCATACCGACTTGCTCGCTCGTTACGCTCAAGACCTGGATTTTGGCTTATGATGCCTGCAAAAATTCGTGCCAATTCGGCGTAGTCTGCATTGGCAAACTGAAGCCGCGGTGCAGCAGTATGCAGTTGCTGGGCCAAGGTATTGATCGCAGGCGAACGACTTTGCGCTGCAGCTCCTGTGGTAAAGCTGTCACTGCGTGGTTCGGTGCGCGGTTTGCCAACTTCAGTCCCAGGAGACGTGGCATTCTCGGAGGGGGTAACAGGCCCCTTCGGTGGGGTAGCTCCGATTTTACTCAACGCAACCTCCCGGTCTAATGGCCGATTTTAATCTCTCACTGTCGCTTGATGAATGTCAACCGAATACACCTGTAGCGGCACAGCTTGCTGTGCCGTATTCAATTTAGCCGAACACGCCTAGGGTACGTGTTTCAAGCAGCATTCGTGCGAACTCTGCGGCGGGACCGTCGTTGTCCAACGCGATGGCGAGATCGAGTTGTTCTTCGGCTTGTTCGAATTCACGAAGAAACATCAAAATTTCACCAACACCCGCATGGGCTGCTGCCGAGTCGGGTTCGATGTCACATGCTTTTTGATGGGCTTTAAGCGCTTCTGGAAGTCTGCCAAATGAAAAGTGCAAATGGCCGAGTCCCATATGGGGAACACTGCTATGAGGCACAAGGGCTGCGACACCCTCAAAGACTTCCTGCGCCTCGGTCGGTTTGTTCATTTCCATGTAAAGGTAGCCTGATTCCATCAACAATGTGACGAGGCTGCGTTTTACAGGGACCAGACCTTTGATCATGTATTCTTCTGTTGTCATGTACTCATCCTGTGATGGATCCATGATCAGTATACACGAAAATGGGGGCGGTTCGTGAACCGCTCCCAAGAAGTTCAAAGATTATTTCATGTTACCGATGGCATTTTTGGCAGTGTCATGGCGTACTTTGAGAATATTGGACATTGCAGAGAACTCACGGTTCGACTTTTGCGCGTCTTCTTGCAACTGAAGAAACTTCAAGTTGAACATCTGGCTCTGGGTTTGGCTCGCTTGGATGGCCGCAAACATGCTGCCAGGATCATTGCCCGTGACACCCGTCCCGCCGCCAACGCCACCACCAACACCGCCAGCACCCCCGACGAGGCCGCCCAATCCTGCGCTTGATGTTCCGCCCGCAACACCGCCGACGCCTGCGGCCGATTGGCCACCGCCCATACGTGCCTGCGTGTTGGCAAGTTGGCCTACTGCCGAGGTAATGATGCTACCGCCAGGGATGAACTGGCTGACAACACTCGACGCCTGTCCAAGGGCATTGGCGAAACCGCCGGACTGCATGCTTCCTTTTGCGGCCGTTTGTGTCGCTGAGAGTTGCGTGCTCAGTCTTACCCCAGAATTATTGGCGCTGTTTGTTCCAGACATACCGTGTGTCTCCTTCTGATGAACTCGGCACGGTTGCGGCCGCCATCGCAATTACTTTCTCGTTGGAGGGGGTTTGCGGTTGAAAAAAAACGAGGGTGATTTTATGGGATTATTTTATGTGTCATTTTCCTGCTTGGGCTTCTTTTAGTATGTCGTCGCGTGTCTGATAAAGGTAAGCAAGAAGCTCCATTGTGCGCTCCACTGCGATAATGGCCTTGTCCGCCTCCGATTTACCCCGATTGTTGCTGGCCTGATCCCCAAGGGCTTCGATCTGATCGATGAGTTCGGCAAGTTGGGCTTTGATCGCATCATGGGACATGGTGTCCAGTGTCTGTTCAATAGATTCAAAACCCACGGATGATGACTCTTCTTTTTTGCTTTTGGCATCGTGCTGCGCAGGGGATGCGGCCTTTTTTTCTGTTCCACCTTTTTTGATGGGTTTTTGTAGGTCGCTTGCTTTAAAAGTTTGGAGGTCTTTGTTTGACATTTCGTGTCCGTCCTCGTCGATGCAGTGACTTTGGAAATGATACCATCATTGCATAAAAATGAATATATATCATCAGGCAGGATGCCCGGAAAACATCGCTAAATCCCCTACATGTCGCCCCAAAAGCCATGCGCCGACGTCCATCTCTCGTTTGCCTTCAGGCTTGATGCGGCTGATCCGCAAGCATCCATTCCCGCATGCAACCAACAAATCGGCCTCTGAGGAGGCTTCAATAATCGTTCCGGGGGAGCTGTTGGGATGCTGGTCCACGACGTAGCCATCGAGCACAACAATGCGTTCCGTGCCAAGAAACGTAAAACAGCCCGGCCATGGGTGATAAGCACGTATTTGGCGTTCAAGTTGAGCCGCCGATTGAGAAAAATCAAGCGCTCCATCCTGTTTTTTAATTTTGTGTGCGTAGGTCGCGAGGCTGTGGTTTTGTGGCGTGGCGTGGATGCGGCCCTTAAGAATATCGGACAGTGTTTGTTGTAAGAGATCCGCGCCAAGTTGTGCGAGTGTGATTTCTAGCTGCCCCGTGGTGGTTTCGGCGCCAATAGGTATTGCCGCTGAGGCAAACACAGGTCCCGTGTCGAGGCCTGCCTCCAACTGCATGATGCTGATCCCGGTGTTTTTATCGCCATCAAGAATGGCCTGTGTGATGGGTGACGCGCCACGATGCTTGGGAAGTATCGATGCGTGAACATTGATACAGCCAAGTTTTGGCCATTGCAGAGCCCAAGTTGGCAAAATCAACCCATAGGCCGCAACAATGGCAATGTTCGGTTTGTATGCTTCGAGTTGTTCGCGTACACCCGGATCGTTTAAGCGCCCTGGTGTTAACACGGGGATATTGTGTTGCAAGGCAAGTTGCTTAACGGGCGATGCTTGTACATGCTGCCCGCGCCCTTTGGGTCTATCGGGTTGCGTTAAAACCAAATCAATCTGAATGCCGGGCATGTCGATTAGCGCTTGAAGGCTTGGAACTGCGAATTGGGGCGTCCCCATGAATACGATTTTGGTGCGTGAATCCATCAAATCGACACCGTTTGCGTTTCATTCACTGTGTGTTCGGCTTTGGCTTTGATCATTCGGCGCTTGATCAGATCACGCTTGAGCTTGGAAAGATACTCAACAAAGACGCGCCCGTTGAGATGATCCAGTTCATGCTGAATGCATACGGCGAAAAGGCCGTGTGCTTCGAGGGTGAACGGTTTTCCAAATTCATCGCATGCTTTTACAGTTACGCTTTCGGCACGGTCTACTTTTTCAGTCACCCCAGGGACAGAGAGACATCCTTCTTCCCATGTGATCTTGCCGTGGGATGACGTAATTTCCGCATTGATCAACACCATGGGTTTTTCGTAGCCCCATTCTTTGAGCTGCTCGGCAAGCTCGGGATCGCCCGCGGCGTCATTTTCCGGATCGAGATCGACAATCAACACCCGCTGGAGGATCCCCACTTGATTGGCGGCAAGTCCTATGCCGCGGGCATCCGCCATGGTTTCAAACATGTCGCCCACCATCGTGCGCAGGGCATCATCAAACACCTTGACCTCATCGGCACGGGTGCTCAAAACCGGATCTGGCCATATGTGAATGGGGAGTTTTGCCATCGTACAATAATGACGTCCCCCAGCACGATTCGTCAACCGAACGCGGCAGTATATGCGTCTTTAAGTGGGGTGTGGGTAAGCACAAAATGCGCATCATGGATGACGCGGGCAATATCGGCCAAGTGGGCGCTGTGTTCACTCAGGATCCAAGGGGCACACCGTATGGGGGAATATTTTTTTAAGAGTGCATCGCGCTGGGCATTGATTTCCTCAATGCTTGCATGCTCCGACACATCGAGGATCTGGTAGTAATTGCCGCGCAATATCTCTTGGTGCTTGGCAAGGATCTGCTGCTTGCCGATGATCTCTATTGTTGTTTGTAGGTGCGGGCCGCCTTGTGTTTGTAGGTGCGGTTCGCGAACCGCCCTTATCATCTTGTGAGGCGCAATGAAGCCAGTAAGCACCGATTGCCATGCCGAAAAATCGGCATGTTGATCGAGATACGTATCGCCGCCGTAGATTAAAGCGTCGGCAGGGGTTTGGATCCTCTCATGCCCTGGCCCCGCAAAAATGATGGGAATGATAGCCCCTGTGGGCGTTTCTCTGGTTTGTTCGCACCAGCGCAAAGCATGCGGGGATGCAAGCGTGACGACAATCACATCCGCCTCAATGCCAATGGGGGTTTGCTCGGTGAGGATATGTGTTTCCACACCAAAATCGGCATCCTTAAAACGATCTACCAAAGGCAACAGTGTACGGTCGTTGTTGTCTAAAATAAGGATCTGGGTGTGCATGTCATGAAGCTACCCGGATGGGGTCATATGTTGCAATGTTGCGGTTTGTGTCTTGGCGCATCATTTTTGACGCGCATCCCCGTAAACCGCAACATTGCAACATATGACCCCATCCGGCCTAGAGCATGTTGAATGGGTCGATATCAACAACCCATCGCACGCCTGCCGTGGGACGTACGGTCATATGTTGCAATGCTTTGTGCAGTGATGCCCGATTGCTGGCTTTGAGAAGCGTTTGTACGCGCCACTTTCCTTTGAGGCGTTCAATGGGTGCAGGCGCAGGTCCTAAGATCATGATCTCACCCATGCGAACATTGGCGCGTAAAATGGAACTCATGCGCTCGGCTTCTTGTTTGGTTTCCTGTTCGTTCTCGCCTTCAAAGCGCACAAGAACCAAATGGGCAAACGGCGGGTAGCGCAATTCCTCACGCAATTGCATTTCCTGGGCATAAAACGCGGGTGCATCGTGGGCACATGCTGCACGGATGGCATAATGATCGCTGTTGTAGGTCTGTAATAAAACACGCCCCGGAAGCGTGCCACGACCCGCACGACCGGCCACTTGGCAAAGCAATTGAAAGGTCCGTTCAGTGGCACGAAAATCAGGAATGTGAAGACCACTGTCGGCGGCAAGGACGCCCACAAGAGTCACTTCAGGGAAATCATGGCCTTTGGCTACCATTTGGGTGCCAATCAGAATATGGGCTTTTTTATCGCGAAAGTCTTGGAGTCGTTTTTCCATTGAAGTTCGCGTGCGTGTGGTATCGCGATCAAGACGAATACTCGCGACGCTCGGAAAACGTTCTCGCACGATGGCCTCAACACGTTCGGTGCCAAGTCCAAACGCTTCTATACGATCGCTTTCACATTTAATGCATGTTTGAGGAACACCGGTTGAAAATCCGCAGTAATGGCACAAAAGCATGTTGCGGCGTTTGTGAAATGTTAAAGAAATGCTGCATGCGGTGCATGTAAACGTATGGCCGCATCCTTTGCATAACACATGGGGTGAAAAACCACGGCGATTGAGCAGGATAATACATTGCTCATCGCGGTCGATGGTTTCCTGCATGGCGTTCAAAAGTGGCGCAGTAAACACACCATCGGGATCAAGTTCGGTGGTAGTCATGTCGATGCATGTGACCTCAGGCAAAGGTCTTTGATGCACACGCTTTGTGAGTTGCAAAAGTTCGTATTTTCCGCGCGAGACATTGGCCATGCTTTCAAGCGAAGGTGTGGCCGATCCCAAAACAATGGGACATCCATGACGATGGGCCAAATAGACGGCCAGATCGCGTGCGTGATAGCGAGGTGTTTCATCTTGCTTGAACGATGTTTCGTGTTCTTCGTCCACGATGATCACGCCCAGATCTTCCATGGGAAGAAAAATGGCGCTTCGTGCGCCAAGGCCAATGCGTACGTCACCCTGCGATACACGGTCCCAAGCATCGCGGCGTTCAGCGGGCGTAAGTCCCGAATGGATCACAGCCACCGGATCTCCAAAACGATGTCTGAATCGGGCACCAAATTGGGGCGTTAACGCAATTTCAGGAACAAGCACCAATGCGCTTTTATTCAGCAGAAGTGCTTGTTCTACCGCACGCAGATAAACTTCTGTTTTTCCGCTCCCAGTCACACCATGCAAGACAAACGCGCTGAAAGTCTTTTCGTTGATGCTTGCTAAAATCGCATCGGTGGCGTGCGCTTGTTCGGGTGTAAGCTTCGGCTTGTCGGTGTTTTCGGTGAATCCCCATGCAGTGAGAGGAGCGATGGTTTGACGCCGTTTGGTGCGCGTGGTGCCGTGAATTTGTACCAAACCGTTTTTTTGCATGGTGCGGAGTGTGGCTGCGACAGATGGGCGCGAAATGCCGAGACGAGTTGCAAGATGGGCAGCGGTGAGACCGCGTTTGTTATCTTTTAATAAATTAAAAAGTGTGGTCATGCGTTCATTGCATGACGCTGCAAGGGCATCGCCGACGGTTAAAAATCGAGGTGTTTTTTCTTTTGCTTTCAGCGGTAACGCCGCTTGCAACATATCGCCCAAGGCAACGTTGTAATAATCCGATGCAAAACGAACCAATGCCAAGAGATGTACGGGAAGCGATATCTCGTTGGATATTTCAACAAGGGGTTTGAGAGTAAAATCGCTGCTCGGTGTTTCTGTGTGTGTGGCGATGACGTAGCCCCAAACGTGTCGTTGCCCAAGTGGCACGCGCACGCGCATGCCAATGTGTATGCTTTCTCGATCGCCTGGTGGTACTTCATACGTGAGTGCACCCAGTGGCGCTGCGACCACAACATCAACATGGGTTATAGCGTGTTGTTCTGCTAAGATCATATTTGAAACAACGTATCAGGCAATTTGCGATTGATGCGTACTTTGCTGATTTGACTGTGCCTCGTTTGTTTGCCGCTGGCATCAAACATGTCAAATGATGATGGAAACCACACTTTGGCGTCGGTGAAATCGTAGTTCATCCGTGTCTCTTCAGACGCAGCAGTTTTACTTGCCTTGATGCGATAGCGCACTGGAAGCATGGTGTCTTTATCGAACCAGATCTGTGGTTTGTCTATCTCCCAGGACTTGGCACCGAGGATGTAGACGGTGCGATCGCCATGACGTCCTAAGGAGACATCGCGTGTATTGATCCCCACAGTGCCCAGAACATGATGGATCCTGCGTGCAGCATCGTCGGCTTTTGAGCCTTGAGATGCCCATAATGCGGCAAAAAGAAATCGTGGCGTGCTATGGGCTGTTTGCACGACCAGGACCGCTTGTTCCGATGGGGTATTGGGTGCGATGCGAAGTTTTTCGGGACGTTTGATGTAAAGTTGACCCTTCTCCGGTTGCTCACCTTCTGCGTTTTCAACGGTTGTCTCTACATCGGCTTGCAGATCTTGCATCGCCTGTTGTTGGGCGCGTTGAGCCCATTGGTTCAGTAGAAAATCAGATGAAGGCAAATAGGCCATGCTGGGTTGGGCAACACCTAGGGCAAGTAAGGCGATGAGGCATGGGAAGACGCGCATGCGCTGTGGATAACAGACGTGTCTTGTGGCGGGCAAGTGAGGCAAGAGTTATATCTGAAATTATGACTTTCATCAGAGTTAATTGACAATGAAAGCATGCATATTATTTTCCGTTTGACATGGGCACTGCTGGGACTGCTGGCTGTTTCGTGTGGATTAGGAAAGAAAGACACGGTTGCGACCCCACCCTCATGTGAGTCTGCGACATGCGCAGTACGTGTGGATAGCCATGGTACATGGGCGTGCAATGCCGATAAAATATGCGCACTGACATGCCATGACGGTTTTATCAACTCAGAGGAGGTTTGTCTTTGTGACGATACTTTGTGTGATGCGCAAAGCGTAGAGCATTGTCATGCAACATGCACGACTGAACTCTCGTGTGAATTCATTTGTGATCAGGGTTATGTGATTGTGAATGGCATCTCTGTTTGTAACGCAACACAATGTAGTGCAAAAAATGATAGCCATGGTTTGTGGGCATGCGATGCGGGAGAATGTACGCTCAATTGTGATCCTACCCATGAATCAAAAAATGGGACGTGTGTTTGTTCCACAGAAACATGTCCTCAACAAACGGCGTTTGAACATGGTGTTTGGCAATGCACCAGCGAAGCACTGTGTGGTCGGGTATGTGATGACGCCTATGCGTTGTTGGGAGATCTCTGTGCGTGCGATGAGCAGGCGTGCGGGGAGACAACAACGGAACACGGCAATTGGGCCTGCAATTCAACGACCAATCAATGCGTGTTAACATGTGACGCACTTTACAATGCCCAAAACGAGTCATGTGCGTGCGATCAATCCCGATGTGCCGCATCGCAAGTGCTTTCACATGGCGCTATGACATGCAGCAATGGTTCATGCACGCCCGTATGTTCCTCTGGCTACCGTTTGGATAGCGGCACATGCGTGTGTGATAGCGCATCGTGCCAGCCCAGTTGCCTGGAAACTTTGGGGAATTGCTGGAGTAATGGTGCATGGCGTACAACCGCATGCACCTTAAGTTCGTTTAAGCCTGAGCATGCCACAGCGATAGGGGCTTACAGTGTTGAAGTGTTTGATCGGACAACGCAAAATCTTTGGACCTGTGGTGCCACAGCATGTGAGCCGGGTTGGCATCCTACGTATCGCGGGATGACGTGTCTTCCTGATCTTGATACGATGTGCGGTTCTTCGCGGGAAGATTGTACGTTGTATGCGCAAGAGGCGTCAGGGCAATGCATACAAAGCAAATGCCATGTGGCAGCGTGTATTGACGGATTTTCTCCTACAACGATCGCGTCAGGGCATACGTTGTGCATGCATACGCAACAAGCATGCACAACGGACCACGAATGTGAAGGAACAATCGCGCATGCAAATGCCAGCGATGTGATTTGCAAATCCAATCAATGTCAGTTGAAGTGGACGACCACAGCATGTGCGGATGCCTTTCATCGCGATCCATTGGGATTGGCGTGTGAACCCGATGGCGTCATTGCGTGTGGGGCCTGGGACAATTCGTGTTACGCCGCACTTGGACTTGGAGTTAAAGAAGCGTTATGTGAGAACAAAGCATGCAGTGCAACAACGTGCCATCCGGGCTATCACAAAAAAAATAATACGTGTGTTGCCGATTCAATTTCGGCTTGCGGATCGGAAACGATTCAATGCATCGCTGGGCCCAATCAAGAAGCGATGTGTTCACGCACGGAGTTTTTGGGTGATCCGATTTGCACAACGGCGTGCAGACCGGGGTATCATGCTTCAGGAACGCAGTGTGTGGAAGATCTCGTAACGGCGTGCGGTGTTGAGGGCGTGGCATGTTCTGCAACCAGCGTGGCCAATGCGCATGTCGAATGCGTGATGGGCGGATGCGCTGTGGTGTGCAATACCGGTTATGCGTGGTCATCCGATAATACGGTATGCATTGGGGTTGATTACGGCGTGTGTCCGCATCATAATTTTACCTGTGCAGAAGCCTATGGTGCTGGTGCGATATGTGAAAGCGGCGTATGCAAGTGTTCTGCTTCCTTGTGTGCCTGTGGCAATGGCGTGTGCAATGTCACCGATGGTGAAAACACGAACAACTGTGCTCAGGATTGCACGACGGGTGTCGCAGGGCATGTTTACTACCATTATCACAATCGTCAGGGGATGCCCTATGGATTGCGGGTTGATGCGCAGCAGAGGATTGTATGGAATTTAACGGGATGGATTAACTATATTGAATGGAGACCTCACACTTCTGGAAATGCTAGCGCTTTAGTGAATGTGACTAAATGGCCCCCTTCAGTGGTACCTTCAGATCTTACGTATGGGCGCGGTGGTTTTTTATCAGGATCGCAAAGTGTGATTACAGAAAAATTTGTTTTTGCTGCCAGTACGGTGCAGCCTTTGTATGGTGTGCAGGCTGGGCACGTGGAGATCATCTCGAATGTCTCAGGACTCAATGTGGACATCATGTCAGCATGGGGTATCGATGGGACATCGCCTACAGTACGTTTGGATGCGATTTCTGGGAGCTTTAAGCGTTTGCCTCTGACAAGCCCTGGCCCTCGTGACAATTTTTCTTTTGCTGGCGATACTTGGTCTCCTTCTTTTGATTATAAAAACGATGTTAAAGCAGCGGTATTGCTTCCCAATCAACGTGTTTTAGTCCTCATTTTGTCCAATGACCTCAACGATAAGCTTACCCATGGGTTCCTCGGAAATTATTATCTTCGTGTAGGATTTTTAAACTTTTTGCGCGATGCTTTGGTTGGACCTCCCCATGAAATCATGTGGGTCCCTGATCCTCCCGAGTCGGGGGCCCAGTACCGTATTGACGCAACATCGGGGTCTAGGATCCAAGGTATCAGTCAGTTGCTGGACTTGAAAAATCTTGAGTCAGGCGCTTCATTGCACGAACTGATGCATCGCTGGGGAAATGGCATGCTGCCACCAGGGGCACGCAGTTCCAGTGCAAACACCCCGACACTTCCATCAGACTGGATCGGATACGGCGCTGGTCGTATCGCATATCAAGCCGATTTCACGCACTGGGGATTCATTTCTCAGCTGGGTCAACTGGGTGGTTTTCCAGAGGCGCATCTTGTGCAATTAAGAGGTAATCCTTCATGGGCTCCTGCCGACATGCATCCAGCATCGTGGTTCACACTGCGTTCTTTTGGTGGCAATTTTTTTGGAACCCATACGGGCAACAATCAGCAACCTGGACGTTACAGCGATCTTGAAATGTTTTTGGCAGGTCTTGCCCCAGCACCAGCGCGCATTTTTGTAAGCCAAGGAAGTGAACAACGGTTGCTTGTAACAGCGCCCAATTCAGGGCCTTCAGTCGAAGTTGTAGGCCATAATGGCTTTCATACCTATGTCAAAGAAGACTTGTTGGAGCTTCGAACCTTTGACAATGCAAAAGTTACCAACGGTGGCTTAAGTCCAGAGACCAAGGGCTGGAAAGGCGACTGTGCCATGGGAACCTGGCATGATTGTTCTTTAAACACGATCCTTGTGTACACCACGACATCGCGTGAAGTGTCACTTCGTTTTTTGCTGGATCTGGATGCGGCCATGGAACGTTTTTCACGACGTGGAAGCAATGGATTGCCTGACACCTATAATATTTGGGAAGCCACCCAAGGGCGGGCGTATCTCAAAACAGAAAATCAATTCAAGTAGGACCATCTGGCATATTGCTAGTATCGCGTTTATTCTCCCTAAATGTCGGCGCGTGCATGGTGTATCGTTTTGGGCTGCTTTTTTGCATTGAATGCGGAGGCAGCGGTTTTGTACGATCCTGCGCTGAATTGGCGCGTTATTATGACGCCACGTTTTGCAGTGCATTACAGCGAAGGCGAACGCGAACTTGCGGTTCGTGTGGGAAATATTGCCGAAGAAGAATTGGACTCTGTGGCCGAATTGTTTGGCTTTCATCCGGCAGGCCGCATTGAAATTGTCCTTGCGGATGTCGCCGACGATGCCAACGGTTCGGCCACGATCCTGCCAAAAAATACCGTACGCTTGTACATGACCGCACCCACAGAAATTGCAGGACTTTCATCCTACGATGACTGGTTGCGCATGCTGGTGATCCATGAGCTTGCGCATATTTGCGATATTGATCAAACGTCGGGTCCTGCACGTGTGCTGCGTTGGGTTTTTGGAAAATCCGTGGCGCCCAATGGGACAGCGCCACAATTTTATAGCGAAGGTGTGGCCGTTTATGCTGAAACCATGCTGACGCGCACGGGGCGCGGGCGATCATCCTATGTGGCGATGTTACTTCGCCTTGCCGCACTTGATCGCAAGATGTTGCGTATCGATCAGGCGAACGTTCTTTATGCCGATTGGCCGGGGCCTAACGTGGCTTATTTTTACGGTGGATTTTTTCACCTGTGGCTTGCTGATAAGTTTGGCAAAGAAGGCGTGCGATCGTTTCATCGCAATTCGGCCACGTATCCTATTCCTTATTTTTACTCTCCTGCGGCCAAGGCGGCTTTTGGGGAGATGCTCCCTTCATTATGGAATGAATGGTCCAATCAGGAAGCCAAGCTCGCTGAGGCCGTACGCGATGCCATTGTCGCAGAAGGACCTCTCACGCAAGCACGACAAATCACCCACCACGGTCGTCATGTGACCGGTGCGCGTTATCATCCCAATGGAGAATCTATTTACTATTCACGCAACAGTCCCGTGGATGGATCCACCGTGCGAAGTATCCGTCGTGATGGCACCGATGACCATTCGATTGCTTTGCAAACATTGAGTCCCAGTCTTGCCGTTTCTCCATCGGGCGATGCGGTGTTTTATTCGCAATCAGAAATCAACGACCGATTTTATCAATTTAACGATCTCTATCGTTACGACATCAAGAAAAAGAAAATCACCCAGTTGGAAGATGCTGAAAGTAAAGAACCGCTTCGTGCACGCGATCCTGATATTTCGCGCGATGGAAGAAGTATGGTTTTTATTCAAAATCGTTTGCACACCAATCGGATCACACGGGCGACGTGGGATGATGAATCCAAAGGAACATTGAAATTACAAACGCTGGTTTCCGAGCACGGTGATATGCAACATGCGCGACCGCGCTTTTCTCCCGATGGAAAACAATTGGCGGTTTCCACATGGTTTCCCGATGGCAACCGGGATATTGTTATTTTGGACGCGCAAACAGGTGCAGGGTTGCAACGTTTGAGTGTCGATGATGCACTGGATGCCAATCCGGTATGGTCGCCCGATGGACGCTATCTTTTGTATGAATCCGATCTGGATGGCGTTTTTAATATTTACGCATTTGAGATACAGACGCGCAAACACATCCGGCTTACCCATGTGATCGGCGGTGCATTTCAGCCCGATGTTTCACCCGATGGCGCATTTCTTTTATTCCGCAATGCGCGTTCTGAGGGCTTTGATATTTTCGAAATGCCCTTTACGCCTGCTATAGGCGTGATCACCGACCGATTCATTCCTGAACCAGGCCAAGGCTTTGAGGCCTTTATGCAATTCACAGAACGCTTAAAAGATGATGCCGTGGTGTTGTCCCAAGGTCAAACCGATGTGTCTTCTTCGGTGTGGCGAACCTTGTTACCATTTCAGCACAATTGGTTGTTGATCCCCGATGTGTTGGTGACGGTGGGTGATGTTCAATTTGGTGCGACGACATGGGGTTCTGATGTTCTGGCGAAACATCGCTATGTGTTGTCGCTGGGTACCAGCGCCATGGCACAGCGACTTAATTGGTCTGTGGGTTATTTCAATGATGTGTGGTATCCCACCATCGCCATTTTTGGTGGCGAACTGGCCACATGGGCCTTGGATCAACAGACCCACTATGCCCAGTCATCGGTGACCTGGCCTTGGCGTCGCCGTCATCTTTTTAAGGCCACGTACAATTTTGAACGGCGATCCGATCTTGGACGTCCTGGAGGGCGTGCACCCGGTGGAACAAATTTCGCCTGGGTTGAAGCAAGTTACAGTTATGGCTTTTCAAAGCAATATGCCTATTCGGTCAGTCTTGAAGATGGATGGGGTATCAAAACAGGCCTTCGTGGATATTCAAAGGGACTCGGTGGGGAATTTAACGAGATTTTGCTTAATCTTGATGCCCGTGGCTATTTGAACAATCCGTGGTTGAACAATCACGTCCTTGCCGCGCGTGCGGTAGTGGCTTGGGCATTGGGGCCCGACTACAACGAACGGTTTTATTTGGGTGGCAATGTGGGCACGTCGCTGTTTTCATCGACCACCGATCGTCTGTTTCCGTTGCGCGGTTTTGCCCTTGGAAGCAATGACTTTCAGGCGGGTGCGGCGCTGCTTGCAGGATATCTCGAATATCGATTTCCTTTGTGGCAGATGCAACGCGGTCTCTGGACGCTGCCTATTTTTTTACAGCGTTTGCATATGGCTCTTTTTGCAGATGCAGGCACTGCATTTGGCAGAAGTACCGATCGTTCGGTGGCCGATGTGGCCCGAGCATCACTGACAGGGCTTAAACATATGAATCTGGGTGTGGGCGTGGAGATCCGGGCTGATATTGTGTTAAGCTGGGCGGTGCCTCTGGCGCTGCGTGCGGGACTCGGCTGGCCGATTGTGAGTGCGGGTGATATTTCAGCGCGATCCCCGCAGGTTTATTACACGGTAGGAACAATGTTTTGATCGGTTTATAACCTCTCCCGCTTGCGGGAGAG
>SXGR01206076.1_pt1 | contig 39050 bp, 32 predicted proteins | sample 3174711 | NCBI WGS metagenome assembly SXGR01 (sample SAMN11356860, study PRJNA531348) | freshwater metagenome | isolation source: freshwater sample F1-60 | place: China: Fuxian Lake, Yuxi | collected 2017-12-25
AGTTTTGCACTTGGGGCAGGTGCCTTTAATATAGCGGTCGGCCAAGAACAGATTTTTCTCGGGGTCGTAGGCTTGCGAAATCTTGCGGCTGGCGATATGGCCATTTTTACAGAGCCGCGCATAAATCATGTAAGACAGTTCGCGGTTTTCTTCAGTATGGGTGCTGTGGAAGTTGGCGAAGTTGATATTAAAGCCTGCCGATACTGATTCATGATCGCGCTTGATATTGGCGATATGCTCCTCAGCGGTAATACCCTTCTCTTCCGCTTTCAGCATGATGGCGGTGCCGTGAGCATCGTCGGCACAGAAATAGAGGCAATCGTTACCGCGCAGGTTTTGGAATCGCACCCAAATATCCGTTTGAATTTGTTCCAGCATATGGCCGAGATGCAAATCGCTGTTGGCATAGGGGAGGGCACTGGTAACCAATATCTTGCGAGCGGGAGTTTTAGAGAGTGATTGAGTCATAGGTCTGCTTAACTGGCTGAGTCGATGTCTAAGGCCGCTGCTATCTTATTGAGCAGCCTCATAAAAGGCGCGCACTATAGCATTTTTCATAGGCTGTTTCAGGCGAATATTGCATAGCGGCGTTGACTATGGCTATAGTGCTCGGGCTTTGACTAATTTTTCATAAAAACTCTATTCTCTTACATTACTCTATTAACTTCTCTTACATTGAAAGGTGGCTGTTATGACGGATCCGGTAGAAACAAAAGAAGTGTTCCAAGTCTCCCAAGACTCTAAAAACCTCGCCTTGTTACTGTGGATTGGTACTTTGTTTTTTGGCTTTATCCCCGGTTTGGTTTTGTATTTGGTTAAAAAAGATGATCCGTATATTGTCGATCAAAGTAAGGAAGCTCTTAACTGGTCCATTACCGCCATTATTGGCTATGTTGCAGGCACGGTTTTAGCGATTATTTTGATTGGTTTCTTGGTAATAGCTGCTGTGGGTATTTTGCACTTGGTGTTCTGCATTATGGGTATTATTGCTGCTTCTAGTGGCCAAACATACCGCGCACCTTTCGCAATTCGCTTGATTAAGTAATTCGTTTTGGGTTGCTGTTTAAAAAAAGAGCTCTTTAGGTGCTCTTTTTTTGTTTTAGGGCTACTTTTTTTGGGGCAGGGCTTGCACCATTCTTTTTCGTCAAGACTGCAAAAATGGGCTACTTTTTTAGCGTTGCTTCAAAAAGGCGCTGATTTGGCGCGCGTTTAAGCCATTGCTTTAATCTGGTGCGTTTGCTCCTCTGAACCCCCTTAAAAATCGCTGTTTTCTTGGCACGTATTTCGCTCCATTCACATTACCGATAATAAGTTTGTAGGTGTCCAATGGCTAAACCTGTTTTTTACGATGAAATGATGGCTGCCCCTGAGGTCTTGAGGCCTCACTACCAAGCCTACGGCCAATGGTTAGGTACTTTGCCCAAAGAGCGGTTGGCGCGTAAGAAGGCCGAAGCTGATTTAACGTTCCACCGTTTAGGTATTACCTTTGCGGTCTATGGTGAAGAAGAAGGTACTGAACGATTAATTCCCTTTGATTTACTCCCTCGCATCATTCCATCCGATGAATGGAAAATGTTGCAAAAAGGTTTAGAGCAACGCGTTAAAACGTTAAATTTATTTCTACACGATATCTATCACGGGCAAGAAATTTTAAAGGCTGGTTTAATTCCACCGGAGCAAATTCTGCGTAATGCGCAATATCGCCCAGAGATGCAGGGCGTCGATGTTCCCAATCAAATTTATGCACATATTGCTGGTGTTGATATGGTGCGCGCTGGTGCAGGTGAGTTTTACGTGTTGGAAGATAATTTGCGTGTGCCTTCTGGTGTGTCTTACATGCTGGAAAATCGCAAAATGATGATGCGTTTATTTCCAGAATTGTTTGCTAAACACGCTGTAGCCCCCGTGCAACACTACCCCGATATGTTGTTGGATAATTTACGTCAGTGTGCCCCCCAAGGTGTAGAAAACCCTAATGTAGTTGTATTAACTCCAGGTAGTTTTAACTCCGCTTATTTTGAACATGCGTTTTTGGCGCAACAAATGGGGGTGGAGTTAGTAGAGGGCCGTGATTTATTTGTGCGCGATGATTCCGTTTATATGCGCACGACGCAAGGGCCGAAGCGGGTTGATGTTATTTATCGCCGTTTGGACGATGATTTTTTGGATCCGCTCGCATTTCGTCAAGATTCTATGCTCGGTGTTGCTGGGTTGTTGTCGGTTTATCGTGCGGGCCGAGTGACCCTCGCTAATGCGATAGGCACGGGCGTCGCAGACGATAAGTCGATTTATCCGTACGTTCCAGAGATGATTAAATTCTATTTAGACGAAACACCCATTTTAAATAATGTGCCCACGCACATGTGCAGAAAGCCAGAAGAATTGGCCTATGTATTGGATAACCTTGCAGAATTAGTCGTGAAAGAAACGCACGGTGCAGGTGGTTACGGCATGTTGGTTGGGCCTGCGGCGACTAAAGCGGAAATTGCAGAATTCCGCAAACATTTAATTGCCAACCCCAACAAATATATCGCGCAGCCTACGCTGGCATTATCAACGTGCCCCATTTTTGTGGATGCTGGAATTGCACCACGCCACATAGATTTGCGCCCATTTGTGTTGTCCTCGGGTAAAGATATTCGCATGGTGCCCGGCGGTTTGACTCGAGTTGCCTTGCGTGAGGGCTCGCTAGTGGTGAATTCATCGCAAGGTGGCGGCACTAAAGATACGTGGGTCTTGGAAGATTAAGAATTAGAAAAGTAATTTTGCCGCACAGCAATCTGTGTTAGACGGAGAAGAAAATATGTTATCACGCACGGCAGATCATTTGTTTTGGTTGGCGCGCTACATTGAGCGCGCAGAAAATATTGCGCGTTTATTAGATATTACGTGGCAAACATCACTTGCGCCGCAATCTGCTGAGAGCGCGAGCCGTAATTGGCAAGCTGCACTTTTGTGTAATGATCAATTGCCCACCTATTTAAAAACCTATTCAGAAGTCACTGCAGAAAATGTGTTGGCCTTTATGGTGTTTGATGCGAGCAATCCTTCGTCCATTTATTCTTGTTTAAAAGCGGCGCGCGAAAATGCTCATACAGTGCGCGGCACTCTAACCTCTGAAATGTGGGAGACCATAAATTCAACCTGGTTGGAAATGTTAAACGTTAGCAAACGCAAATTGCAGGATGAAGAGTTCTCAGGTTTTTTTGAATGGGTAAAAACGCGTTCATCGCTCTCGCGTGGTGTAACTTTCGGCACCATGTTGCACGACGATGCGTTTTGTTTTATTCGCTTAGGTACCTACCTTGAGCGCGCCGACAATACTGCGCGCTTATTAGATGTTAAATATTATTTAATCGCAGAAGGCGAACCCATTGGTATAGCGGCTGATTATTATCAGTGGGGTGCTTTACTACGTTCAGTATCCGCGTTTGAAATTTATCGCCGTGTTTATCGCGATAGTGTATTGCCCAGCAAGGTGGCAGAGCTGTTAATTATTAATGCTGAGTTGCCGCGCTCACTAACAACGTGCATGACAGAAGTTGAGTCAATGCTGCAGAAGTTGGCGAATCAACACTCGCAAGAAACGCAGCGTTTGGCGGGGCAGTTAAGTGCGCAATTGCGCTACGTAAAAATTGATGAAATTTTAGAAGAAGGTTTACACCCCTATTTAGAAAAGTTCCAGAATCGAATTTATGATTTGGGTATGCGCATCAGTCACGACTTTTTAATGCCTATGCGCGCAGCCTAAGTTTTTGTGGCTTGCCTTGAGTGGCTTAAGTTTACGAGTACGGCTAATGCCAACAAGAGGGATATTTTATGTTGCTGAATATTCAACACGAAACTGTGTATCGTTATTCAACTCCGGTGGATTACACCATTCAACATTTGCGTTTAACGCCGCGCACTGAGGCTCACCAACAGGCGATTGATTGGAAAATTAATACGCCTGGAAAGTACCAGCGCCATACGGATGCTTATGGCAATGTTGGCCATATTTTAGTGTTAGATCGCCCCCACGAAGAAATTCGTATTACCGTTAGCGGCCAAGTTGAAATGTCCAAGGAAAATGCACACTTGCCTTCTGATGGAGGCGAAGTACCGCTCTTGGTGTATTTGCAACCCACGCACTTAACTACAGCAGATGAAGCGATATTGGATTTAGCGCAAGCGGCGCATCGCTCAAAGCGCGGTGCAATTGATTCCATGTTTAAGCTGATCGATGGTATTCAGCGCGCCGTGGCCTATGTACCAGGTGCCAGCCAAGTTACCAGTACAGCCGCTGAGGTTCTTGAGGTGGGTGCGGGTGTTTGTCAAGATCACGCCCATGTGTTTATCGCCTGCTGCCGTGCGCTCGATTTACCCGCGCGTTATGTGAGCGGTTATATTCACCCCGGCGATACCGACCATGCCGCCAGCCATGCGTGGGCGGATGTGTGGCTAGAGGGAATGGGTTGGGTGAGCTTTGATATCACTAACGCTAACTTTGCCGCTTCTGAGCACTGCCGTTTGGCCGTGGGGCGTGATTATTTAGATGCTTGCCCCGTTCGCGGTGTGCGTCATGGTGGCGGCGCAGAGGCGATGGAGGTGATGGTGCGAATTGCCCACCCAGATTCGGCCGGTGTACTGCTACAATCTATAGTGTCTTTCCCTCCAATAGGTAAAGACGTTAAACAAGCTTTACCACAACAGTAATAGTGTTCGCTCTGAGTTTTGCCTTGGAGCGCTCCTCCAAGGTTTGAGTTATGACGTATTGTATTGGGCTTCAAGTTGATTCAGGGTTAGTTTTTTTATCGGATTCACGCACTAATGCAGGTGTGGATCACATTAATACTTTTCGCAAAATGACGGTGTTAGAGCGCCCCGGCGACAGAGTTATGGTGCTGCTAACGTCTGGTAATTTGGCGATTAGCCAAGCGGTTATCAATGAGTTAAATTTTTCAGAAAACAGCCCCTTGGTTGACGCAAAAAATATGGTAGAGGCAACCCGCATAGTGGGCAGTGCACTTCGCGCAGTCTACAGCCGCGATGCCGAAGCGTTTAAAGAGTTTGGGTTAGATTTTGCGGCCAGTTTTATTTTTGGCGGCCAGATAGGCCATGAGTCACCGCGTCTATTTCAAATTTATGCTGCAGGAAATTTTATTGAAACCACCCGAGAAACGCCTTACTTTCAAGTGGGTGAATCCAAATACGGCAAGCCGATTATTGACCGCGTGGTTGAGCCGCACACTACCTTAAAAGATGCTGCTAAGTGCGCCTTGATTTCCATGGATTCAACCATTCGTTCAAATTTGAGCGTAGGAATGCCGCTGGATTTATTGGTATATGAAACCAATAGCTTGACGGTAAAAACCCATGTGAGCATTGGCTTGGATGACCCTTATTACAAGCAATTGCGATCAAGTTGGGGCGAGCGTTTGCGTCACGCCTTCCATGATATGCCTGAGCCTGATTATTGGTCTTAATGCTTTTTAGCTCTCGGCTTTTTTTTGTAGCAAGAGTGCGAGAAAATCGTCCCTAGACATGGGGCGATACATTAAATATCCTTGCGCCATGCCGCATTGATTCTGAATGATAAAGTCTAAGGTTTCTTGATCCTCTATACCTTCGGCAATCACTTGCAAATCCAAGTGGTTGCCGATATCGATAATACTGCGGGCAATGGCGTATTTCTTTTTGTTATGCGTAACGTCAATTAAAAATGAACGATCAATTTTTAAGTAATCAATGGGCAAGTCTTGTAAATAACTGAAAGATGAATAGCCAGTCCCAAAATCATCAATTGCAAAACGTATACCTATAGCGCGCAGTTGATTCATGGTGAGCAATACACTTTCTTTATCCTCCATAAAGAGTGACTCGGTAATTTCAAGCACAATATTGTCGCCGCGAACGTCATACTCTAATAATTTGTTTTGAATATTATCAGCTAGATCTGCGTCCTTAAATTCGTGAGCAGAAAGATTAATCGCTACAGTAATATTGTTGATGCCCTGTTGCTTCCAGCGAGTTATTTCAGCGCAAACCTTATCGAACACAATGCGCCCAATACCGCTGATGAGATTTGCCTGCTCGGCAACACCAATAAATTGTACCGGCGGAATCAAGGTGCCATCCGGCCTGATCCAACGCGCTAAGGCCTCTGCAGCGACTATTTTGCCGCTGCTGACTTGAATTTCTGGTTGTAAATAGATTTCGATTTGACCATTGCTAATGGCATAGCGAAGGTTGTGTTCAAATTCCAATTGATGCAGCGCCAAGCGTTCCAGTTCTTCACTGTAAAATTGAAAATTATTTTTGCCCATTTTTTTTGCGCGATACATGGCCATATCCGCTTTGCCTATCAATCCATCGGGAGCCGTGTCGTCGCGCGGGTAAATACTAATGCCCATACTGCAGCTAATAAAGTGGTTGTGATTGTTCAGCAAAAAAGGTTTAGCCAGCGATTCCAATATGTTGGCGCTCATACGCATTAAGCCGGATTGTGAAATATCGGACTCAATCAGTATGACAAATTCATCGCCACCTAAACGCGCTAAAACATCGGCTTCACGTACACAGTTGCGCATGCGCTTGGTGGCGGTGCGTAAAAGTTGATCGCCAGCCTCATGACCTTCGGTATCGTTTACCTTTTTAAAATTGTCTAAATCGAGAAAAATGATCGCAATTTTTTTATCGTCATGTGGGTGTTCTTTAATGATTGTTTCAATTTTTTCCAGCAGAAAGCTGCGATTAGGTAAGCCTGTGAGTGCATCGTGATAGGCTTGGTGATGAATAAATTCTTCAATTTTTTTCTCTTCAGTTGCATCCCGCAAGCACCACACGCGGCCAATCAGCGTGTCGTTTTGCAATTGTGGTAAAGAGTGATACTCAAAAATACGGCCGTTGGTGAAATGCAGTGTTCCCTTAATGTGGGCACTAGGCTGCTTTTGCAGGGCATCAGTCATTTCGCTGAGGTGCCACGGGTTTAACAGCATCTTGCGGACGTTTTGCCATGAGATAGCTTGGGGTTTACCTTCATATTTGGCGATATCGGGTAGGAGCTCTTTGCCCATTTTGTTGCTTTTGAGTAGTCGCCCGGTATTATCGAGGGCTAAAATAATTTCACCGGTCGTGTCAAAGGTGGCGTTTAGCGCGGTTAGGGATTTTTGCAACTGATCCTGAGTGTCGCTTAGCGTTCGAAGTTGGGTGCGCAACAACAGAGTGCGCTCATTTAACTCTTTTGAGGTTAAAACCAGCGCGTTATCGAGTACTTTGCGATCCAATTCATGCTGATCATAGCTGTCAGAAATCGCTTGTAGTAGGGCAGCTTGCTGGGTTTCTAGGCCTGCATCTTTACAATATTGCTGTAGTTGTTTCAATAACAATTTATGCATAAATAGTGTCTAGTTATTTTATGTAAGCCCTAGGCTATTGTCTCTACTATGAAAGAGTCTTGCTATTCCGCCATTCTGAGTGGCCTAGGCGCTGGAACGAAAATGTTTTGAGATATGCTTATCCAGCTCTGAGTTTAGTCTACAAATTGTGCGATATACCATCTTTAACCTTATATTCTTTAAGGAATTTTTGCTGACTGATGAACCCCTCGGCGGGACTCTGGTTACAATTAGTGACATTTGTGAATTTTGGATGCAGCGGTGCCTGTGCAACAATCGCGGCTGATAATTTTTTACCTTCAATTCCGTACTGGGTGGTCTTTTGTAATGCGTAAATCTAAATCGATAATCATTGCTGTTGCTGCTTTATTAGGGATATTTTTAATTTTATTCCTTGTGAAGTTTACTCAAATTTTTTCTATGATTGAGGCCGGCAAAAGTTTTGTACCACCGCCAGAAGCAGTAGGTGCTTTCACTGCTGAGTCGCAAGATTGGCCGAACACCTATACCGCTATGGGCACAGTAGAAGCGGATGAAGGTATTAATGTGTCAGCGGAAGTTGCTGGCAAGGTTCAAAAAATTCTATTTAAGTCTGGTGAGCGAGTTAAAGCGGGCACCGTGATTCTTATTCAAGAGTCGGGCAATGAAACCGCACAGCTCAGCGCTGCTAGCGCGCGTTTGCGTTTAGCGGAAGCCAACTATGAACGCATGGTGCAATTGCGTAAAAAAAATACCGTTTCACAAAATGAGTTAGATACAGCCTTGCAACAAAAAGAGTCGGCGCAAGGCGATGTTGATAATTTAAAAACCACACTGGATAAAAAAGTTGTTACCGCGCCGTTCGATGGTCGCTTAGGTATTCGTAAAGTTGACTTGGGTCAAGATTTAGCAGTAGGTACGCAAATCGTTTCTTTGCAAGCTACCAATCGCGTTCGTGTTAACTTCCCCGTTCCGCAATTCTGGTTAGTGAAAATGACCAAGGGTCTGCCTGTGACAGTGCAATTAGGCGATGGCTCCAATAATGTTGTGAAAGGTGAAGTAACGGCGGTTGGAGCCGATATTGATACAACTACTCGCAACGCAACCGTACAGTCTTCATTGGAAAATGCCAGCAACCAATTTATCCCCGGCATGGCGGTGCAAACACAAGTGACTTTATCGGACCCACAAAAAGTATTGGCTGTGCCAAGTACTGCGGTTATTTTCGCGCCCTTTGGCGATACCGTTTTTGTTATCGAAAAAGATAAAGAAAAAGGCACTTTAAAAGCGCGTCAACAATTTGTACGTTTGGGAAAATCGCGCGGCGACTTTATTGAAATTGCCGATGGTCTTAAAGCGGGTGAGCAAGTGGTAAGCGCGGGCGCATTTAAATTAACTAATGGCCAATCGGTAGTGATTAGCAAAACCCCGCAGCCAGTATTCAGTGGTACGCCAAAGCCAGCAGATAATTAATAGCCAGCCGATAATTAATAGGCCTGCTGATAATTGATTTGTTACTGAGCTGTGTTCAGTTTAATGCTGCACTGCTTACTTGACCGTAAATTATTTTCACTCAAACATGATTGAGTTATTTATATGAAATTTACTGATATTTTTATTAAACGACCTGTGCTTGCAATGGTCGTTAGCCTGCTGATCTTAATCGCAGGTATACAGGCGGCCAGCTCCCTCTCTGTGCGCCAATATCCACGCAGCGATATTGCTGTTATCACAATCAATACTGTTTATGTTGGTGCCAACGCTGAACTAATTCGCGGTTTTATTACTACACCTATTGAGCGCGCCATTGCCTCTGCGGATGGTATTGACTACATCGAATCTAGCAGTGCGATGAGTATGTCTACCGTTAACGTGCATTTGCGTTTGAACTATGACCCGCTCAAAGCAATGACCGAAATTAGCGCCAAAGTAAATCAGGTACGCGGTGATTTGCCACCAGAATCAGAAGTGCCTGCAATTACTGTTGCGTCGGCAGATAGCCAATTTGCTTCTGCTTATTTAACGTTCAATTCAAAAATTCTTGGGCAAAATCAAATTACTGACTTCTTAACACGCTCTGTACAACCGCGCTTAACTGCCATTGCGGGTGTGCAAAAAGCAGAGGTGTTGGGTGGCCGTACTTTTGCAATGCGTATTTGGTTAAAAACCGATAAATTAGCCGCGTTAAATATTTCCCCCACTGAGGTTCGCCAAGCCCTAGCATCGAATAATGTGCAGGCTGCAATTGGCCAAACACGCGGTAGTTATACTCAAGTAAATTTACGTGCAGATACTGATTTGAAATCGGTTGATGATTTTAAACGTTTGGTCGTTCGCCATAGCGCTGAAGGAACCATTCGTTTAGAAGATGTTGCCGATGTGGTTTTGGGCGCAGAAAACTATGATACCGAAGTAAACTATTCAGGCGATACCGCAGTATTTATGGGCGTGTGGGTTGCACCTAATGCCAACTCGCTAGAAGTTATTCGCAACGTCACCAAAGAGATGGAAAAAATTAAAGGTGATTTACCAACAGGTTTGAATGGTGGTGTAGCTTACGATGGCACTAAGTATATTGAGTCAGCGATTCATGAAGTTATTAAAACGCTGACTGAAACTTTGTTGATTATTGTTGTTGTTATTTTCTTATTCCTCGGCTTCAGCCGTTCAGTCATTATTCCTGTGTTGGCAATTCCACTCTCGCTTGTAGGTGCATTGTTCATCATGCAGCTTTGCGGATTCTCGCTGAACTTACTCACGCTTTTGTCCATTGTGCTCTGCGTGGGTTTGGTAGTGGACGATGCGATTGTGATGGTGGAAAACATCGAACGTCATATTCAAGAAGGCAAGACGCCATTCAATGCTTCTATAGTTGCAGCACGTGAATTGGCTGGGCCAATTTTAGCCATGACAGTGACGTTAATTTCAGTTTACGTGCCCATTGGTTTGCAAGGTGGTTTAACGGGCACTTTGTTCCGCGAGTTTGCAATTACCTTGGCGGGCGCTATTACAATTTCAGCCATAGTGGCGATTACCTTATCGCCAATGTTGGGCTCGCGTATGCTGAAACCTCATAGAGGCAACGGCGCACCACTTGAGAATATTTTCAACCGCTTTCAAGCGTGGTATAGCAATAAACTGGATTACACCTTAAATAATCGTAAAGGCGTTTATATTTTCTGGGTTGGGATTGCATTGTTGTGTTTCCCGCTTTACAGCATGTCGCCCAAAGAATTAGCACCCACAGAAGATCAGGGTGTTATTTTCGGTATTGTGGATGCGCAATCTAACTCCACGATGGATCAATCATCGCACTATGCAAAAATTGTCAATAAAGCCTTTTCGGATGTTCCCGAAACTGACTTTACCTTTCAGATTACGTTCCCAACCGGTGGTTTTTCGGGCATGGTGTTAAAACCTTGGGATGAACGCGATCGCACAGTATTTGAAATAAAACCTGAAATACAAAAAGCCTTGTCTGAGATTTCTGGCGTGCGCATTCTGCCGATTACTCCGCCAGCATTACCGGGTGGTGGTCAATTCCCAGTTGAGTTTGTGATTGCTTCTACGGAAGATTCCAAAGACATTTATAACTTTGCCGTTAAACTGCAAGAAAAAATGAACGCGAGTGGCAACTTCTATTTCAGTGTAATGGATATGAAAGTCGATCAGCCTGACTATCAATTGAGTATTGATCGTGAAAAAGTGGCTGACCTCGGTTTGAATATGCAGCAAGTGATTGCTGATCTGGGAACTTTACTTGGCGGCGGCTACGTCAATCGTTTCAATATGGCGGGTCAAAGTTATAAAGTGATTCCGCAAGTGAAGCGTGCTGAACGTTTAACGCCAGAAGATTTAACCAAGTTGTATATTACTGGCCCTGATAAAAAACTTATTCGTCTTGATCAAATTGCAACGCTTAATCACTCAACCGCACCGCGCAGTATTAGCCGAATGCAACAATTGAACTCGGTGAAAATTAGTGGTGTTAGCGGTTTGCCTTTGGCTGAGTCATTAGCATGGCTTGAGGCGGAAGCAGCAAAAATTCTGCCTAAAAATTACAGTATTGATTACACCGGTGAATCGCGTCAGCTCAAGCGTGAAGGCAATACTTTCTTGCCAGCATTCTTAATGGCTATCACCATGATCTTCTTGGTGCTGTCGGCGCAGTACAATAGCTTCCGTGACCCTATTGTGATCTTGGCTGGCTCAGTACCCCTGGCAATTTTCGGTGCCTTGGTTTTCACCTTTATTAAAATGCCAAACCCCGATATGCCATCGCTGACAGGGCCTATTTCAAGCACCCTGAATATTTACTCCCAAGTCGGTTTGGTAACTTTAATGGGTTTGATTGCGCGTAACGGTATTTTGGTTGTGGAATTTGCTAACCGTTTGCAGGAAGAGGGCGTCAGTAAAATGGATGCAATTCGTCAAGCGGCGGTTATTCGTTTGCGCCCCGTATTAATGACCAGTATTGCGACTGTGGCCGGTCACTTGCCGCTAATTTTTGCAGCGGGTGCCGGTGCAGAAGCGCGCAACTCTATTGGTGTGGTCTTGGTATTCGGTATCGCCATTGGTACTGTGTTTACCTTGTTTGTATTGCCATCGGTTTATATTCTCTTGGCAAAAGACCATCATTTAGACAGACAAGAGCTTGCTGAGCTAGAGCACGGCAAAGCTTAAGGCTGGTACAATAACGTCATCCTAAAAGGGCACCTCTAGGTGCCCTTTTTATTTAGATTGTTGTCCTTTTTCTTGGCCGCTTTTAATTTGTTTTTCCTTTTCTTAGTTTGCCCTCGAGGTTTCCATGTCTGTTATTACTCATTCTGCGGTTGAGCACGCCTTACAACAGGTATTTGACCCTACCACTGGCCGCGATTTAATCAGCCTTAATGCCGTTAGTAATATTGTAATTAGTGGTGGCAAGGTGGATGTCACTTTGCTGCTGGGCTACCCCGCTAATAGTGTTCACTCAGCCATTGCCGTTGCTATCAATGATGCGCTCAATAAGCTTGCGGGCATTGAACAAGTCGGTTTGGATATCGGCTGGACGGTATATGCCAATCCCACTGCAAACTCGCAGCAGTCTTTGCCAGAGGTGAAAAATATTATTGCCGTGGCATCCGGCAAAGGTGGTGTGGGTAAGTCCACGACCACAGCTAATTTGGCTTTGGCTCTAGCTGCTGAAGGTGCACGTGTCGCCATCTTGGACGCGGATATCTACGGCCCTAGCCAACCGCAAATGCTGGGAGCGCCTGAGCGTCCGCCGGTGGTAATAAAACACAATGAACAGCAATTTATGGTGCCGGTGGAGGCGCATGGTATTCAAGTGAACTCCATGGGTTTTATGGTGACCGAAAATACACCCATGATGTGGCGCGGCCCTATGGTGAGCGGCGCACTGCAACAGTTGCTGGCGCAAACCTATTGGCAGGATGTGGATTACCTTTTAATAGATATGCCACCGGGCACGGGAGATATTCAAATTACGCTTGCTCAAAAAGTACCGGTTACTGGCGCGGTGATTGTGACTACGCCGCAAGATATTGCCTTGCTCGATGCAAAAAAAGGCATTGAAATGTTCCGCAAAGTTAATGTGCCTGTACTTGGTGTCGTAGAGAACATGGCGATTCATATTTGTAGTAACTGCGGCCACGAAGAACATATTTTTGGTGCGGGCGGCGGCGAGCGTATTGCGCGCGATTACCAAACCGAGTTGCTCGGTTCACTGCCATTAGATTTATCGATTCGTGCCGATGCCGACGGCGGTAAGCCTTCGGTTGCGGCTGATCCAGAATCTGCGGTCAGTAAAATCTATCGCGACGTTGCGCGCAAGTTATCGGCCAAATTGTGGCTGCAGAATTTGGATGCGCAGGCGATGCCTGAGATTGAAGTGTCTAACGATTAAGCCGTGACCGCAGACGGGGCTCACAGAATGTTAACGAGCGGGCGGTTTTAACGACCAGACTGTTTTAATAGAGAAGGCGGTTTTTAACTGGCCCGAAAACCGCTATCATGCCGCCCCTACAGCAAACTCACCCAAGATTCCCCTCAAGAACACTTCAGGAGCACTAATGAGCATCAAATCCGATAAGTGGATGCGCCGTATGGCGGAGCAACACGGCATGATCGAACCCTTTGAGCCGGGGCAGGTGCGCTACGACGCGGCGGGTGCACGTATCGTGTCTTACGGCACGTCTAGTTATGGTTACGATGTGCGTTGTGCGGATGAGTTTAAGATTTTCACCAATGTGCACTCCACGGTGGTTGACCCTAAAAACTTTGATGAAAAAAGTTTTGTGGATATCAAAAGCGACGTTTGTATTATTCCACCTAACTCTTTTGCCTTGGCTAGAACCGTTGAATACTTTCGCATTCCCCGTTCAATTTTGACGGTGTGCTTGGGTAAATCCACCTACGCGCGTTGCGGTATTATCGTTAACGTAACGCCCCTAGAGCCAGAGTGGGAGGGGCATGTGACTTTGGAGTTTTCCAACACCACACCGCTACCTGCAAAAATTTACGCCAATGAAGGCGTTGCGCAAATGCTGTTTTTTGAAACCGACGAAGTTTGCGAAACCTCTTACAAAGATCGCGGTGGTAAATACCAAGGTCAACGCGGTGTAACGCTTCCTCGCACTTAAGTTTTTCTAAGTGCATACCACCCGATATTTAATGATCGGGTGGTGCTATTCCTAATGCACTCGCTTTATCTCATCCCTAGGCCCCTCATTTTTATGTCCTTACCGCAACACACAGATGTACTGATTATTGGCGCTGGCGCTGCAGGCTTAATGTGCGCCGCCAATGCTGCTGCGCGTGGGCGTAAGGTTGTGGTGGTGGATCACGCCAATAAAGTCGGCAAAAAAATTCTCATGTCGGGTGGCGGTCGTTGCAACTTCACCAATATGGAAGTGCTGCCCAAACATTATCTTTCAGCCAATGAACATTTTTGTAAGTCGGCATTAGCACGTTATACCCAATGGGATTTTATTGGTTTGGTGCTAAAGCACGGTGTGGCCTATCACGAGAAAAAGCTCGGGCAATTATTTTGCGATAATAAAGCGCAGGATATTTTAGATTTGCTGTTGGATGAATGCGCGCAAGCTGGTGCGTCTATTTATACGCATTGCGAGATTCAAACTATCACTGCTCTCAGTGCAGAAAAATTACCAGCGCGTTATCAGCTTGTGACAAGTTTGGGTGAGATTGTGTGTGAATCCTTGGTGATTGCAACCGGTGGTTTATCTATTCCCACCATGGGTGCTACAGGTTTTGGCTACCAAGTTGCTGAGCAATTTGGGTTGGGCCTAAAACCGCGTACTGCTGGTTTAGTACCTTTTACGTTATCGCCTACGCAACTTGAGCAATTTAAAGATTGTGTGGGTAATGCGGCGGAAGTTAGCGTGACTTGTGGCGAGCAACGTTTTGCGGAAAATATATTGTTTACCCATCGCGGTTTAAGCGGCCCTGCCATTTTACAAATTTCTTCTTATTGGCAACCTGGGCAAAGTTTGGTTATTAACCTTTTGCCTAATATCAATTTGGTGGAGTATTTAAGCGAGCAGCAGCACGCCCGCCCCAAGGTATTATTAACGACGCTGATGAGTGAGTTGCTAACGAAAAGTATTGCGCAATGTTTTTGTAATCATGTGAGTGAAATCAAACCGATTAACCAATACACGCCTAAAGAAATTCAAACCATTGCCGATGTTTTTCACACATGGGAAATTATGCCAGCAGGTACAGAAGGCTATCGCACGGCTGAGGTTACATTGGGCGGTGTGGACGTGGATTGTTTATCGTCTAAAACCATGGAGGCTAAAACGCAACCGGGTCTGTTTTTTATTGGCGAGGTGGTGGATGTTACGGGTCACCTCGGTGGGTTTAATTTTCAGTGGGCGTGGGCATCGGGTTTTGCGGCAGCCCAGTTTGTATAATCATCGTTTTGTAACTTTACGCCTTTAACCTCGAGCTATTCATTTTTAAATCCCCTTGCCTTGACATGAAATCCAACATTTTATTAAGCCTTAGTCTTGTCTGTTTGCTCCTTCTAAACGGCTGTGCAACCCGTTCGCAGAAAGTTGCCAGCTGGCCGGGCGATATGCCGAGCCGCGAATTTTTTGTCGCGCACTATGAGTCAGATCTTGAGAATAAAGAGGGGCAGGATGTGGATGAATACTTGCTCTGGGTGCTGCGTTTTTATAAAGGCTGGGAGCTGTACAGCAATGGCTGGTCTAAGGTGACGGAAGATTCGCTGTACGGCGTGAAAGACCCAGTGCTCGCTCAAGAAATCAGAGCCAAAATGAATTTAATTGGCGAAGGAATTGCTTGTGAGTGGGCAAAAAATAAAAAGGATCGCCGGATTCTCACTCGCCATGTAGTGGTGTGGGGTAATGCGTTGATTGAATCGATTAAACGTGACCAAGAGTTGGCGCTGATTAATCGCGTTCTGGCCGATGTAAATGGTTTGTTGGTGCATCAGCTGGAATTAGATGATGTGAAAGCTGAGCGCTATTTTCCGCGCGATGGTGATGATGTGTTTATGTGATCTTACATCTGCTTAATTATTTATTAAGTTCATCTAATAGGTTTTTACTCATAAGCTCCAAGCGTGAGCGCAATTCGTGTTCAATCTCTGGCATCATTTTTTCGATGATGCTTTCAATAATATTATCAATAACATCCTGCTGCGGATTTGATTTTACGTTGCTGGCAACCGTAAAGGTATTGCCAAGTTGTCTGCTGGGAATGCTGGACGTGGCAATTTTTTTTGCAGTCACAGTCGCGAACAGCGGTGGTGGATTATTGCCGTGTAAGCGCGCCCGAATATGTTCAGGCAAAAATGGATTTTCACCCGTTGCTTTAGCAAGGTTTGGGCGTTCAAAGCTGTGTTTGTGTGTATCTCTAATGGGTTTGCCTGCAGTCACCTCAGCGGTATGTTTTTCAAGTTCGCTGAGCGTATCTAATAATTCAGTTTCAACTAACTCCATGGCAGCGGCAGTTACTGCTTGATCGTCATGGTCAGTGTGAGTGCTGCGGCTGGGTGAATGGAAAAAATCTTGCTGTTCTTCAAAGATGGTTTTAGTTGGTGTTTTGGTTTGTACAGTTGCTTTGGTCTGTGCAGCCATTTTAGTGTCGGGTTCTTGCGGTCTTGCGGGGGCAGGTGTTGGTTTTGCGCGCTGCTCAATCACTTCTTCTTGCAGAATAGGGATGTCGTCTTCTTCTAATAAAAGGCCCTTTATGGATTCCAATTCATTCAGCATGGCCGCTTTTGTTTTGGTGGTGTTGCCCATAAATAACCTCAAATACCAGTCGGGATTTAACGACGCCAGAGCGAGTAAGCTCGTTTTTAACGCTTATGTTGGGTAATAGGATAACCCCGCTGCTTATAAAATTTATAGTGCTCGCGGGTGTTTTCTAAAATTTTTGGTTCTTGAATCACAATTTCAGCGGCGCGCGCAAAGCGGCTGAAGTACTCGGGAATCTGGCTGCTGAGATTAATCAGCACATCGTGGTGTTCGCCGGCATTCGCGGTGTAAGTAATCTCTACATTGGCCTCTTCATCGCCACCGATAATTTGGTGCGCAATAAAGCTTTCCGGTTTAAAACTCCACAGTAAATCATCCAGTTCCTGTGCTTCTTCCAGGGTATCGACTACCACCAAAATTCTGTGCCCAAGTCGCTCTACTTTTTCAATAAAGCGGCACACGTATAACCAGCGCGCTTCCACGCTGGCTTCTTGCAAAATATGAAAATCAATCTGAGTCATAGAAAGCTAATTGTTGGTTGCTTTATTGATTGTCGAGTAAATATTGAACCAGCAAGGGCACTGGGCGACCAGTTGCGCCTTTGGCTGCACCAGATAACCACGCCGTGCCAGCGATATCCAAATGCGCCCACGCAACGTTTTTGGTGAAGCGCGATAAGAAACAAGCTGCGGTAATACTGCCACCGGCTGGGCCGCCAATGTTGGCGATATCCGCAAAGTTGCTATCCAATTGTTTTTGATAGTCATCCCACAGCGGCATTTGCCACGCACGATCATTAGCGGTCTGACCGGCTTTTAAAATCGCCTGCGCCAAGTCTTCATTATTGCTGAACAAACCGCTGGCATGATTGCCAAGTGCGACTACACAAGCGCCGGTAAGGGTCGCTATATCAATCACGGCTTTGGGTTTAAAGCGCTCGGTGTAGGTGAGGGCATCGCATAGCACTAAGCGGCCTTCGGCATCGGTGTTGAGTACTTCAATGGTGAGGCCTGCCATAGACGTCACAATATCGCCAGGTTTAGTGGCGCTGCCGTTGGGCATATTCTCACTGGCTGCAATAATGCCCACTACGTTCATGGCCGGTTGCAGCTCAACTAAAGTTTTAAAGGTGCCAAGTACGCTCGCGGCACCGCACATGTCATATTTCATTTCGTCCATACCGGCGCCGGGTTTGAGGCTGATGCCACCGGTATCGAAGGTAATGCCTTTGCCGACTAGGGCGATAGGCGCATCTTTTTTGTTGCCGCCTTTGTATTCCATAACGATGAGTTTGGCAGGTTGATCGCTACCGGCAGATACCGAAAGTAATGAGCCCATACCCAACTCTTTCATCGCCTTTTCTTCCAGCACTTTCACGCTCAAGTGTGTTTGGCCGCGCGCGAGTCGTTTGGCTTCGCTGGCAAGATAAGTAGGTGTGCATATATTGCCGGGCAAGTTGCCCAGCTCGCGGGCTAAATCTACGCCCTTGGCAATGGCTTGGCCTATGGCGATACCTTTGGCAGCGCTGGCGGTGGATGCTTTAGTGAAACCGAGCGTCACTTTCTTGAGCACAAAGCTGGGTTCAGCGGGTTTGCTTTTGAGTGAATCGGCACGGTGTTGGCTGGCGATGAGGATTTCTACGGTTTGGCGCGCTTGCCATTCGGCATCTTTGCCGCTGACACTGATATCGCCAAGGATAATACTCAAGTCTGAGCAGTGGGTGGCTTTGAGTGCGTCAGGCACTTTTTGCAGCGCTTTGCGGAAGTTGTCGCTGCTGATGCTGCCTTCTTTGTCGTGACCACCAAAGCCAATAACCAATAAACGTTCAGCGGCTATGCCCTGTGGATTCAAGAGCAATAGTGATTGGCCGACCTTGCCATCGAACTTTTCACGTTTTAATAATGTCTCTAGTTGCTTCGCGTCTGCGGCGTTTATTGCACTGGCGGCAGCTGATAGTTTGCTACCTTCAAAACAGGCAACAACCAAGCATTGGGTAGATTGTTTAACGGCATCCAGAATTTTGGCGGTAATTTGCATGAGCAATCCTCAGAAGGGGTGCGTGATATTTGTTGGCGAGGCTTGGTTTTAAATGTAGATCTTACTTTAAACCTAAACTTGGCTTTAAACCTAAACTTGGCATTAAACCTAAACTTGGCTTTAAACCTAAAAGTCCCAAGACAAACCCGTGCAGGTACGTGATAATGCCACACTTTCAATAGCTGTGCAGTGCCCTGTTTAGTGGTTTCTGCGGCTTGTGGTTAATGATTCAATTGCGTATTCGGCAGCATCCTTTAAAGGCTAACGCTTAAGCATTTTAATTGTTTTCACACCAAAAAATTCTTGAGGAAGTTGAGTGATTATTTTTCGTTATCTCACCAGAGAGATTTTAGTAAGCACCTTTGCTGTGTGCATTGCGCTCTTGCTTATTGTGTTGAGTTACCGTTTTGTGAAGCTGTTAGATGGTGTCGCAATGGGTAAATATGCTGTAGATGTGCTCTTTGAAATGATTGCCTATCGCATGCCGGGTTTTGTGCAAATTATCCTGCCCCTGGGTTTTTATATGGCCGTACTCTTGGCGTATGGTCGCCTTTATATGGAAAGTGAAATGGTGGTGTTATTTGCGTGTGGCTTTAGTCAGCGCCAATTACTTGTCATCACATTGATACCCGCCTCGTTTATCGCCATTCTAGTAGCCCTATTTACGTTTTGGTTGGGGCCAATGGGTTCGGAGCGCTATGCAAAAATTCTGGATGAGCAGCGCAATCGCAGTGAGTTTGATGTATTGAATGCCGGCCGCTTTCAAACAATTGGGCAGAGGCAGGTGGTCACTTATGTGCAAGAAATTGTTGATAATCACAAGCGCCTTAACGATGTATTTATTGCGCGCGATGGCGGTGTTAAATTATCGCCAACAGTCTTGCTGGCGCGTCATGGTGACCAAGTTGAACATGAAGAATATGGTCAGCGTTATTTAGTGCTGCGCGATGGTTATCAATACGAAGGTCAACCGGGCACTGCAGATTTCCGCATTACCCATTTTGCAAGTTATGGGCAATATATGCCGCCGGTGGTTTTATCGGGCGATTATGCCAACGAGACTGATGCAAAGTCGACGCTGAGTTTATTGTCATCTAATGATCGCGAATTGCGCACAGCATTGCAGTGGCGCATTGCCTTGCCGGTCATGGTTTTTGTAATGACGTTTCTGGCCGTGCCTTTTAGTAAAACCAATCCACGCCAAGGGCGCTATTTAAAAATGTTACCTGCAATATTGGTGTTCGTCTTTTATTTTGTGTTCTTAAGTACGGTGCGCGGTTTAATGGAGCAGGGTAAATGGCCTGTGTTGCCCGGTTTCTGGGCGGTACATGGTGCGTTTTTAGTGTTAGGTTGGCTCCTATTTAATTGGGATCGCCTAATGCAACCCAAGCGTCGCTCTCGCGGGGAGAACATTGCTCATGCGTAAAATCACCCGCTATGTTTCCATAAGTGTTTTTAATGCTATTGCACTTACGCTTTTGGTATTTATATCGCTGTTTTTTATCCTTACGCTAATTGATCAGTTGGATTCACTGCGCGGCAATTACACAGCTTTTGAAGCACTCATTAATGTGGTGCTGAGAATACCCGGGGGCTTGAATACCTTTATTCCCTTTTCGTGCTTAATTGGTTGCCTTGCGGGCTTAGGTGCTTTGGCGACTTCTAGTGAGTTGGTGATTATTCGTGCCGCTGGTGTATCTACCAAACGTATTGTGTGGATGGCATTGCGCCCCGCATTGGTATTTATGTTGTTGCAGTTAATAGTGAGCGAATACGTTGCGCCCTATTCAGAGCAGATGGCGATTAACCGCAAAGCTATAGCCTTACAAACCAGTGTGAAACAGTCGCAACAGAAATTGTGGAATCACGAAACCAATGAGTTTATGCATTTTGATGCGGTTTTGCCGAGTGGAATAATTTACGGTTTGAGTCGCTATCTATTGAATGATGAGCATCAACTGGTTGCAGCAAGCTTTGCCAAGCAGGCGATTTATCAGGGTGATCACTGGCAGGAAGAAGATGTTGCGATTACCCATGTTGAGAAGGATTCAACGCGGGTGGAAAATATCCCTTCGCGCCGCTGGGATTCACGCATAACACCGGAGTTGCTTAATGTGTTGGTGCTTGATCCCGATAGTCTATCGCTGCGCAATTTGTTCTATTACAACAATTATTTAAGCCAACAAAAAATTGAAAATAGCGATTACAGTTTGGCCTTTTGGAAAAAAGCGCTTGATCCACTGGCAACAGCAAGCTTGGTGTTGATTGCCATTTCGTTTGTTTTTGGTCCGTTGCGTAGTGTGACCATGGGGCAGCGCGTATTTACCGGCGTGATGTTTGGCGTTGTATTTTTGCTTGCACAAAGATTATTTGGGCCTGCTAGCTTAGTGTTTGGTTTTTCACCCTTACTGGCAGTGCTTTTCCCGATTCTGATTTGTGTGGGGATAGGAATAGTTTTACTGCGCAAAGCGCATTAGGTTTTAATTAATTAAATACTGCACTTTTTGTAACAGTGCTTCTTTATCGATGGGCTTTTCAAGGCAGCCGCGAATACCAATGGTTGAATCAGAGATGGGGCGCAGACTGCAGCTGGACTCTGAAATTAATACGATAGGTATGGCGGTTGTTTTAGGGTTGCGCGCCAACTGGCGGCATAAGCGCTCTTCATTTTCATCTGCAATACTGGCATCCATAATGATGGCGTCGGGGTGAATATCTATGCAGATATCTAAAGCTTCTTCAGCTGTTTCGGTATACAAAACATTGTATTGTGGTGTGATCATGTGAATCAGTGTTTTAGTTTCTTTGGTGTCCTGATCAACCACTAAAATTGTTTTGTGAATAGCAATATCGTCAACCAATGAACGGTTGCGGCCGCTGTGTTTGGCTTTATAAAGCGCGCGGTCTGCGCGTTTCACCAAATCTTCTAATGAGTAGGTGGTGGCTTGCGCACAACTTGCACCGCCGATGCTGACAGTCACTTGGTGATGTGTGGGGGAAACCTCATGGCGCAGGCCTATTTTTTCTAATTCTGCATTAATGGCTTCAGAAACCTTCATTGCTCCCAAACTGTCTGTTTCCGGTAGCAGCACAATAAATTCTTCGCCGCCATAACGCCCCAGTAAATCAAACGGGCGATTTAGACAATCGCGAATGGCCTGGGTAATTTTCTTTAAACAGGTATCGCCAGCGGGGTGGCCATAGTGATCGTTGAAGAGTTTGAAGTGGTCTACATCAATCATTAATACACTAACGGGTTTTTGTTGGCGCGCGGCCAATAACCATTGTTGCTGCGCCATCTCATTGAAGGTGCGGCGGTTGTAGGTTTGCGTGAGGCTATCTAATTGGCTGAGCGCTTCTAATTCGGCATTCAGTTGATTGAGTTGGTCGCGCATTTCGGTAATGCGTTCCATGGCGCGAATTTTGGCTTTAATAATCATGGCGCTAACAGGCTTGATTAAATAGTCATCGCCACCGGCTTCAATGCCTTCGCGATAGCTTTCATCTTCATTACGGCCAGTGACAAAAATAATCGGAATCCAGTGGCCGCCAAGCCATTCGCGAATTAAGCGCGTCGTCTCAAAACCGTTTAAGCCGGGCATGTCAACATCCATGATGATCATGTCAACCGGTGTGGTTTCAAGCATTTGTAGAGCTTCTTCGCCGCTTTGAGCAATGAGCGGCGTATGCCCAGCCTCAATAATATAATTGCGCATGGCATAGCGGAGTGTGGCGCTGTCTTCTACAAGGAGGATCTTCATTTATAGGGCAAACTTATTGTGAATGTTGCTTTGCGTGAGTAGTGCTTTTGTGAATAGCGCTTATTGGATCGCTAGATCACACTCAAGTGAGTCTAGTCGAATTTTTACAGAGTGCAGTTACGAGTGTGCTTTTGTGTGATTTTAAGGCGCAAAAATCGATGAGTCGATTATAAACAGTGATAGATGGTATTTATTTGTTGGCTTCGCAGGTTGAGTCACATTTGACGTATTTTATTGCTGGTGGCCAACATATAGCCAAGCCTGTTGTACCTTTTCAAACAGAGATACCTCATGGTGTTGCGCTAGCTGGCCGTCTTGGCGAAAGAAGGCGATAAAGTCCACTAAGCCTTGAGTATCCTGTTCTTTGCCTGCTGTAGTCTCCAAAATTTGTAAGCCAAGCCACTCGCAGCTGCTCGCCCATGCCGCTATATCTTCTTTGCTGGAACGAATGCGCTCTTCTGGGCTCCAAGTATCCCACAGGTAATCAATCGCCATTAACACATGAGCACTGTAGCGCGAGCGCATCAAGGCTTCGGCAGTCGGCGCGAGTAATTTGCGTTCAATATAGGGTAAGCAGCAATTGCTCAACTGTTTTTGGCTTCCGCAAGGGCAAGTAGATTCTGGCTTAAACTGTTTTGCTGGTGGCATTTTTGACCTCTTTTCGGTATGTTGTGCGGCTATTTTCGCCAAGGCTAAGCCTTCAATTTATATGGCTTGGTGATGGCTTCATTCCTGTTTGCAAAGTGAACAACATGACTCAGTTTGACGATATTCGCCCCTACCACGACGCGGAAGTACGTCCCACTATCGACCGCATTCTTGCTGATCCAGAATTGGTTGATGCAGTCGCGCGTTTAAAATTTCCCAAGCTGACTCAATGGTTGGGTTGGTTGATTAAACCGCTGGTGAAGAAAAAGCTCTCTGATCAACTCGCGGGCGTAAATAACGTGCGCGGTTTTCAAGAAGTGGTAGAGCGCTACATGACCGGTATGATAGCGGAAGCGACCACTGCGGTAACTATTTCTGGATTGGATGCTTTTGAACATCACCAATCCTATTTGTTTATTAGCAACCACCGCGATATTGCGATGGATCCAGCATTTGTGAATTGGAGTTTATTTCACAACGACTGCAATACCTTGCGCATTGCGATTGGCGACAATTTACTGACCAAGCCTTATGTGTCCGATTTAATGCGCTTAAATAAATGTTTTATTGTAAACCGCTCGGCTAAAGCGCCGCGCGAAAAATTGAAAGCGGCTAAACATTTATCGGCTTATATTCATCACTCCATTACGAACGAGGCCTCCAGTATTTGGATTGCCCAGCGCGAAGGGCGTGCGAAAGATGGTTTTGATAAAACCAATTCTGCTGTTTTGGGAATGATCACGCTTAACAAACCAAAAGCTCAAGACTTTAGCGACTATGTAAAAGAATTACGGATTGTACCCGTGTCGATTTCGTACGAGCTAGACCCGTGCGATGTCGCTAAAGCGCGCGAGCTTTATCAGCAGCGTACTTTAGGTTCTTATCAAAAAGAAGAACACGAAGATGTAAAAAGTATCGCAATGGGTATCGCCGGTAAAAAAGGTCATGTGCATGTAGCCTTTGGCCCCATTTTGGATGGCCACTATGAGGGTACCGATCAACTGGTTGCTGAAATTGATCATCAAATTGTGATGAATTATGTGCTGCACGCCACCAATTGTTTTGCCTACGAAATTTTGCATGGCACTGTTCCGGCAATTAACTATACCGAAAAAAATATCCCCTATGACCCGCAACCCTTAGCCGCAGAAAAAGCTGAGTTTGTAGCGCGCATGAATGAAAGTCCCGCCGAGCAGCGCGATATTGCGCTAGCGATTTATGCCAACCCTGTGCTGAGTAAATTAGCTAAGCTCAATGCCGAGGCTGCATGCTAACCGATTTGGTTAAAAAGCAAATTCAAGGTGCTTACAGTAAATTTTTGGAAAACAAAAATTTAAAGCCGCGCTTCGGTCAAAAAATGATGATTGCCGAAATTGCTAAGACGTTTGGCAATATTGAGTTGGATGAAGAAAATGTTCGTGAGCCTTCTGATCGCTCTGGAAACAACAGCTACGGCAATCATATTTGCGTAGTGGAAGCGGGCACGGGCACAGGTAAAACTATCGCTTATTTGTTGCCCGCTTTAGCGATTGCTAAATCCATGGGAAAAAAGTTGGTGGTGTCTACTGCGACAGTTGCGCTGCAAGAACAAATCGTTAGCAAAGATTTACCTGAATTGCTGCGCCACAGCGATTTATCTTTTTCGTTTGCGCTCGCCAAAGGCCGTGGACGCTATTTGTGTTTGAGTAAATTAGATAATTTACTGGCGGAATACGAAAGCGGTTTGAACCCCACTCGCGCACTTTATGAAGATGAAATGCCAAGTGTAACCGCACAAGGCATTAAACTTTATCAATCCATGATGGAGGCTTTGGCCTCCAATAAATGGAGCGGTGAGCGCGATACGTGGCCGCAGGCGCTTGAACAAGATGAATGGCAAATTATTACTACCGATCACCGCCAATGCACGGGTCGCCGCTGTTCTAATGTGTCTTCCTGCAGTTTTTTTAAAGCGCGCGATTCACTGCACAGCGTGGATTGTATTGTTACCAATCACGATTTAGTGCTGGCAGATTTGGCGTTGGGTGGCGGAGCGATTTTGCCAGATCCGAAAGACACACTTTATATATTTGACGAAGGCCACCATTTACCGCAAAAAGCGCTCAGCCATTTTGCGCATCACAGCCGCATGCTCTCTAGCAGCAAATGGTTGGATCAGTGCAATAAAGGTTTGGGCGCAATTCTCGGCCAAATTAGCGGCGCCGGTAATGTGGATAGATATGCAGAGCAATTACCTGCGGCATTTATTGATTGTAAACAGCGCTTGGATCAAGTCTATCCATTGCTAGACGAGTTGGTGCAAACTATCGCGCTGGATGATCGCCAATCCAATTACCGTTTTAAAGAAGGTGTAATTCCGCAAAGTTTATTATTGCCCTCGGTTGAGTTGCAGCGCAGTTTTGATCGTCTAACCGATTTACTCAGCAAAATATGCGATGAGTTAACTGAGGCGATGGAAGACCCGCATTGCCCTGTTCCTAAAATTGATTTGGAAAATAATTATCCCGTACTCGGTACTTGGCAGTCGCGCGCTGAAGCCAATCGCGAATTGTGGGCAAGTTATGCCGTACCTGATGCGAATGCTGCTGTGCCTAAAGCGCGGTGGTTAACGCCGGTGGATAATGGGGGCAACATGGATATCGAAGTGTGCTCCAGCCCCATTCTCGCGTCTAAAACCTTGGAATACAGCTTGTGGGATAAATGTTGCGGTGCCGTTGTGACTTCCGCGACCTTAACGGCGCTCGGAAATTTTCAGCGCTTTCAAATGCGCGCAGGTACGCCGAATGGCGCTAATTACCAAGTGGTGCCCAGCCCGTTTAATTTTGCGCAAGCAACTTTGGAAATTCCTGCGTTTGCGGTGGATGCTAGCAATGCCGATGTACACACCATTTCGCTGATAGATCATTTGCCGAAATTGCTCGATAAAAAAGAGGGCAGTTTAGTGCTCTTCTCATCGCGCCGACAAATGCAAGAAGTCTATGACGAAATGCCAGACAGTGTGCGCGATTTAATTTTAATTCAAGGCGATAACTCAAAGCAGGAAATGCTGGCGCAACATAAACGCAAAATTGACGACGGCGAGGGCAGTATTTTATTTGGGCTCGCCAGTTTTGCCGAAGGTGTAGATTTACCCGGCGATTATTGTCGCCATGTGATTATTGCCAAACTGCCATTTGCAGTGCCGGATGACCCGATTGAATCGGCACTGTCAGAATGGGTGGAGTCGCGCGGTGGTAATCCGTTTATGGACATCACTGTGCCAGATGCTTCATTAAAATTAGTGCAAGCTTGCGGGCGTTTGTTGCGCACTGAAACCGACACCGGAAAAATCAGTTTGTTGGATCGCCGTATTTTGACCAAGCGCTATGGCAAATCGATTTTAAATTCGCTGCCGCCCTTTACGCAGGTGGTGCATAAATAACCCTTCCATTATTTTGGAGCAAAGGCACCCCCTCCCAACCTCCCCCTTGAAAAAGGGGAGGGGCTTGACTCCCTTTTTTTGGAGTAACGGCACCTGTTCTTCTCTTATCCTTTGTAAGAAGGAAGGGATAAAAGCTCGCTCAATTCCTGGGCGGAGTAAAGTTCAGCTCCTCCCCTTCGTGGAGGGGGAGGTTGGGACGACTGTATGGATACAGGAGGTAGAGTAACGCAGGAGCAGTTACCGAGGGGGTTAAAATTCATAGGTAATAAATTTATGTCGTTAAAACACATCGCCGTCGCAGAAATTTTAATGGATGTGGAAAAAGAGCTGCGGGATTTGCAGTTGTGGGAATTTGAATCGCCTTCAGAAGAGGCCTTGGCTAGTACACAACCCTTTGCAATCGATACGTTAAACTTCCCGCAGTGGTTACAATTTATGTTTATCCCACGTTTGTACATGATGGTTGAGCAGCGCATGCCGCTGCCGAGTGTGAGCGGTGTAAAGCCAATGGCAGAAGAATATTTTCAAGTGCTCAATTTAAACAGTGCCGCATTGATTTTGCATTTAGAACGAATGGATAATTTGCTCTCTACGCAGTGATATTGGAAAACTAAAATGACCAGCTACAAATACTCCACTGATGATCTTCTATATTTAATGGCACGCTTGCGCGACCCGCAAACCGGTTGTCCGTGGGATATTAAGCAGAATTACGCCAGCATAGCGCCATCTACATTGGAAGAAGCATACGAAGTGGTGGATGCCATTGAGAAACAGGATTTTGTGCATCTCAAAGAAGAGTTGGGTGATTTATTATTTCAGGTGATCTTCTACAGTCAACTAGGCAAAGAAGAAAACCGTTTTGATTTTGCGGGAGTGGTTTCTGATCTTGTCGAAAAGTTAGTGCGTCGTCACCCGCATGTATTTCCCGATGGAACCTTGGCGAGCAAAATCGATAATCGCCATACCTTGCCAACCGATGTAAAAGCGCGCTGGGAAGCCATTAAACAACAAGAGCGCGATGCAAAGGGTGTGCAAAGTTTATTGGCGGATGTTCCGCTTAATTTACCCGCGTTGAGTCGAGCTGCAAAATTGCAAAAACGTGCCGCCAGTGTGGGTTTTGATTGGGTAGATGTTCAAGGCCCTATCGCGAAGGTGCGCGAAGAATTAATCGAAGTGGAGGAGGCGTTAATTGCAGATGATAACGAAGCGCTTGAAGAAGAATTGGGCGATTTGTTTTTTGCCGTCGTGAATGTTAGCCGCTATTTAAAAATTGACCCAGAGCTTGCCTTGCGCAAAGCCAGCCAAAAATTTGAAAGCCGTTTCAACTATATTGAAACTCACCTCAATAAGCCCATGTCCGAAGCCAGTATCGACGAAATGACGGTTTTGTGGGATGAAGCTAAATCCCGTTAAGTATTTGATATAACTTTCCCTTTACTTAGACCTTTTTGTTTTCTTTGCCAGAGTTGAAAGCAGCTAAACTTAGCCTATCTAATTATGTATAGCCGCCTGACTCCCGTAGGTTAGGCAGATTGCGCTTTGCAGTGAGGTCAACTTGGATTTTAATGAAGTACGCCGTGGTTATGTAAAATCGTCTGAAAAGACGATTAAGATTCATATATCCGAGCTCAAAATAGGCATGTTTGTGTCTAAACTTGACCGTCCTTGGTTGGAAACTCCCTTTCTAATGCAGGGCTTTGTGATTGAAAGCTTGGATGATATAGATGCGATTGCTGAATATTCACAGCATGTTTGGATAGATGCTGTGCGTGAAGAATGGGTTCCTCCAGAGCAGCGTGCGGTTGCCAGAGGGCAATCTAAAAAAGTCAGCTATATCAATAAAGTCGATACTAAAGCAGAGCATTCTGCTGCGCTGCAAACGTATCGTGAAGCCCGCCGAATCACCCGCACGTTACTGGATGATTTGCGGTTGGGTGGAGTGATTAATTCTGAGCAAGCCAAAGAAACGGTGAAGGATTGTGTGCACAGTATTTTACGCAATTCAGATGCGCTCTTATGGATGTCAAAAATTCGCAGCCAAGATGAGTACACAGCAGAACATTGTTTGAATGTGTGTATTTTGGCGATTGCTTTTGGCCGTCACTTAGGCATGAGTGAAGCTGATTTAGAAAAGCTTGGCCTGTGCGGTTTATTGCACGATGTTGGAAAAATGAAGATTGATCCGGAGGTGTTAAATAAACCATCATCATTAACGGAAAAAGAATTTAGCATTATGAAAGCGCATTCCATTCATGGTCGCAATTTGCTCATGGCATCGCCTGGGATTCCCAATAGCACGATTGACGTTGCCTACAGTCATCACGAAAAAATGGACGGTACTGGTTACCCACGCGGTTTAAAGTCGTCTGGCATTTCTGAGTTGGCAAAAATGATTGCGATTGTGGATGCCTATGATGCCATGACGGCAGACCGCTGTTACTCGCCGAGTATTCCCTCCACTGAAGCGTTAAAAATTATTTTTAAAGATCGCGGTACACATTTTGATGATCGCTTAGCGTTGGAGTTTATTAAGAGCGTTGGCTTATATCCACCTGGAACGCTGGTAGAGTTGGTTAATGGGTTGGTAGCGATTGTATTTGAAACTAATAGCAAGTTTCGCCATTTGCCTAAAATTATTGTGGTTAAGAACCAAGATAAACCGCTCGCAAAAAATGTTTTAGTCGATTTGGCGGATGTAGAAAAGCAAACGCTAGAAAAAGCATTTTTAATTAAGCGCGCGCTTAAAGATGGTACTTTTGGTGTGTTTATCAAAGATTATCGTGAGCAAGGTTTGGCGCTGGGGTAACCTCGTTTTTTTCTTATTATGAGAGCTTTGCACTAAACAAAATTCATCGTCATCCCCGCCTTCCGGGGATGACGAAGTAAAATTAAACAAAAAAGGATTCGTGCAAAGGTCTCATTATGTTGATTGGCGTCAATTATATTTTTATTGATTTTATAGGGGAGTCGTCATCCCGTAGGGATCCCGCGTCTTTTACACGGCAAAGTCACTGGATCCCTACGGGATGATGACTCCCTTCTTTGAGCATTTTTTGAGGGTTATTAAGCAAATATTACTTTTCTGTTTCATCCGCTTCTTTCATCCTTTCTTTATTCGCTTTATCCAACAACTCTTCCGTATTTTTGGATTTATCAAGCGTTTGCTTCTGCGCTTCGCTCAATACTCCCTGCGGTTTGTCATCTGTGTTTTTAGGGGCGCAAGAAATGAGTGTTAGGCTTAACAGAGTTACTGCAAGGTGAAGGGATTTCATGATGTGCTAGTCTCTAAGGTAGGGATTTAATCGTCACCTCAGTGTAGACCAGTTGCTTAGGCTTAAACAACAAACGTCCTTGTTTGTGTTTCATGCAAACTCTACAGATTAACGGCAGAGTGGATTTTCATTTAACGCTTAATTACACCCCGGCAGGGTTGTAAATCCACAACATATTATTGATGTGGTTGCTGGTATCTTCACCAATCAACACGCGGCCATCATCCAAGACTTCAATATTGTCTGGCTGAGCAACACCATTTACGTCGCATTTATCGGTAGTGCTGGTGCCGTTATAAGCGCCGCCTACGATGACGGGTTGCATACGATCAACGTTATAGTTTGCATCTAAACCGAAGCGATAAACGGCACCGCAACGGTTTTCTTTTACTTGAATGTCGCCAGTGGTGTCAGCCATTGCACCGCGTACTTCAGCCATAGCCACATACATGAATGGCACGCTGCGATCTTTAACGCCGTCATAGTTAATATTGATACCTTCCATTTTATTAAACTCAACGGTTGCGCCTTTGGCTTTGGCTGCACGCAGTGTTTCCAAAAATGCTACACGGTTATCTGGTGCTGTACCGTTTGCCCATGCAGTCACTTGTGCATCGGTAATGTAGTTAGTTGCACCTGAAACATAATTGCTTTCGTTAATACCGTTGTAGCTATCAATCCACGTTTTAATCTGAGCGTTGCTTGCGTGCGCCAACATGATCCACTCAATATCAAAACCGGCTTTTGCGGTATCGTTAGTGGCATCTTGAGTGACTTTCGCGGCGTAAAGGGTGCCTGCACTCATATCGCCCGCAACATCGGCTACAAACTTGTAGAAGCCTTTATTAGAGCCGTCATCGGTCAGGTAAACCGTTTTCTTGTCGGGCATGATGACTGGGTTTTCATGGGCGGAACGACCCATAGTGAAGTGTTTAACTGCAACTGGTGCTGCTGCTTTTGGTTGGGTAATTTCAACGATGTAGCCGTAGTCGTATGGGTTGGGGAAGGTGCCGCCCAAATACTCTTTAATTTTTAAGACATCGGCATAGTTAGGGTAGCCGGTAGAGTAAGTTACGTCGTTCCAACGAATGGTGTTTTCAGCTTCGTAGTTTTCTTCTGAGGTTAGCGGTGTGCCCCAAGGAGAAACAGTACCGAAGCAGTTGATCATTGTGCCTTTCACGTTGCCAAAATTGACGTTCATGGCATCGTTTACGCGCCAGGTGCCATCACTTTGTTTGGCGATATTCAAACGGCTTACGCCACCTGGGCGATCTTCCCAAGCACTGAACAAATAGCCTTCACTCCCCGTTGCGTTGCTTGGAATAAACGCATTGAAGTCTGGATTGTTGGATTGTTTAACGCTGGCTGTGCCCGCTGGGTTAGTTATGTGGCCAAAACCAAATGGTAGTGCGCCAGCATAGGTGTCGCCTTCACGGCCAAGTGCTTGATAGCTACCTATGGCAACTTTGGTGGTTTGTGATTCTGCAGAGCCTTTTACCGGTACCGGTACTTGTGAAATTTTAGGATCGAGTTTGTCGAGATCCACACCATTCCATACACCCACTGCTGCTTTCTTTTCATCGCCGGGCAATGTGTCGGAAGGGTGTTGTATGTTGAAAAAGAATTCGCCGTTGTCAGTCTTGAACATACCGGTTAATTCAGAGCCCATGGGGGTGGTAGCAAGGCGGATCAATTTGGCGGGCGCCGTAGCGTCGGTTCCGTTAGATCCGGCCGAGCCTTGTGGGCCGGTTGCACCTGTATCGCCTTTAGGGCCTGTAGCACCTGTTGCTCCAGTCGCACCTGTATCGCCTTTTGGACCAGTTGCTCCTGCAGTACCTGTTGCTCCTGCCGGGCCAGTGGCACCGTCTTTACCGTCATCACCACCGCAGGCACTTAATAAAACTGCGGAGGTTAGTAGTGTTGCTAATATTTTTTTAGTGAATAGCGTTTTCATAATAGGTCTCACAATGTGAAATTTTGGAAACCTAAATCTAAACAACCACTATTTCTGTTTTGCTTGATTTTTGTTGCAGTTTACTGAAGCTTTTTTGACGGTAATGGGTCAGTTTTATTTCACGTCCCAGTTGAGGCGAATATCCCAATCATAAAAGCGAAACTCTGCTGCCAGCGGTGGCTCAGATTCATCAATCGTTTTAAATACATTTTCAGCGGGTACCCAAGTTGCATCGCGGCCATAGATATAGCTTTGGTGGCGCACTATATGGGTATAAGCTTTATTGAGTTTGATTGCGCGCTCTTTTGATGGCGTAATCAATTGGTAGACGTCAGCCGTTTTTACTTTTTCTTCATCGACTAAGCCATTTTGTTTAAACCAGCGCGTGAGCATTTCGGGGTTTTCTCTAAATTCGCTGCCACCGCCAGAGCGCTGTAAGTAGTGAAGAATTTCACCACCTGATTCGCTTACACTTGGCGCATCCTGCATGCCTTTTAAATTGATATAGCCCCAACCTTTTTCGCCGGTAACTTTGCGTGCAAGTGCAAAGGTTTGATCAATGGTTGCGCCAATCGCAGCGTGGCAGCCCATGCAGTTAAAACGTTCTTCATGGGTTTGTGGTCTAAGTTCGCCGTCGTAATCTTCAATATAGGCTTGCAGCATCCAGCCCATACCATTCTCCATTCCCAATTCGCCGTGGTCATTGTAATGGGGTAGTTCTTCCAAGGTTTTTTCTTTGCGTTCGCGGGCGTAACGGCTCTCTAAATCATAGGCTTCCAGCACGCGAATTTTTTTCATGTGGCGCAATTCTTTCATGCGTGCCGGTACAAAAATATTGCCTTTATCATCGCTGCCCACATAGCGTACGGAATGCATAAGCTCTGTTGCTTCTGGGTATTGTTGCGCCGCCATTTTTACGGTGCGGGCATCACCTACATAAAACTCTTGTTTTTTAAGTGAGGTTGCTTTGGTGAGCAATCCATCGCCATCTATATCAAAACCCAAGCTTGCTTCATTGCGCTCCGTAATGGCGATGGTGTTAAGATTTTTAATATTTAATTCCACTAAGGATAAATTGAGTAAATAAATATCGCGATTGTATTGGCCGTTTAATTCGCGGAAGGCTTTTGGTAAACGAATAACAACATCGTCGGTAGAGCCGTTGGTTGGCCAAAAGGTGCCGGGGAAGGGTTTGTAATTAAAAGCAACCCAATGAGTACCGTCTTTGGCAAAACCTTGCTCATCAAATGCCAGTGCGGCTTTATCGTAATCTTGTAAATCCGGGATAAAACCCTTCCAGTTGCGGGAGCTTAATTTTTTTGAAAGTTGGCTGTAGTTTTCGGTATTGACGTAGCTTTGAATGGCTTCATCACTCACTTTTTCTAGCCATTCGCTGCGGTCTACAAATAGATTTTTCCAGTGGTTGTTTAAGCCTTCTTCTGAAAATAAATAGCCACCTTGTAAGCCGCCATCATCCAGTTGATTCATGCGTACATCGCCCTTGCTGCGGTCATAAATTTGGTGGCAGGTATAGCACGGGTTGTGGCGATTTTCGGTTTTGGTGTAGCACTGGGTGGGAATAGGGGCTTCCAAATTGGTAATTAATTCATTTGAAACCACTGTGCGTTTTTCAGGGGCGACCTTCGGTAGGTGATTGCTATCGCAGCTACTTAAGACAGCTAAAAATAACAAAGTAGATATTAAGTAAGAGAGTTTCAATTTGTGGGAGTCTCGCAAGTGTATTGATTGCGGCCGAGACTAACAAAGACTTATGACACTTTTCTTGCAGCGAGAATGTAAAGATAAAAAGACAAAAAATGGTGATGTTAAAAATTATAGCCTATGAACAATATCACTAAGCTACGCTTTCTAGCCACGTGATACACGCACTAAATAAGCCTATCAGTTAAAACCACATTCGCACACCTGCCACCAGTGTGGTATCGCGAGTGGATTCTCCTTTTTTCTCAGCTATATTGGCAGTTGTACCAAACTGCCTACTCCAGTTCACCACTATATAGGGTGCAAACTCGCGTTTTATCTCATAACGTAAACGCAAGCCGGCGGTAATATCCGATAGCCCTGAACCTGTGCCAGTTTCCCAGTCATTTTGGCCGTAGAGATTCACGGCGAGCTCCGGCGATAAAATAAGTTTTTGTGTAAATAAAAATTCATATTCAGCTGACATACGCAGTGCGGTTTTGCCGGATTCGCCCACAAAAAAAGCCGCATCCACTTCAAAGAAATAGGGTGCAAGGCCTTGGACACCCAATACGCCCCAAGTTTGGGTTGGTGTCGGTTTTATATCATGGCGAATACCCAATTGCAGATCCCAATAAGGCGCAATAGCACGGCTATAAAGCGCTTGCACTTCAGCCTCTTCAATTTCTCCATCGCGCTTTTCAACATCTGTTTTCAGCCAAAATTTGTTTAGGTCGTTGCCAATCCATGCTTGCGCCTCAATAATCAATGGGTTTGCGCCATCAATATTGCGTAATTCAAGTCGATCAAACATAACTTTGGTGACGATGGGATTATCGCCATGATCGTGCACACTTTCCATTTCATGTGCACCACTATGTTCATCTGCGTATACGAGGGCCGAGGGTAAATAAAAACTGGCGGCGATGAGTGTGGCGATGAAATTTTTCGCATAATGTTTTTTCATCATAAATCTCCTATATCACCTTAACCATACGCATCATACCGAGCATGTGGTAGAGCAGATGACAGTGATACGCCCAGCGGCCTTTGGCGTCGGCAGTCAGTAAATAACTAATTTTTGAACCGGGTTGTACCAGTACGGTGTGTTTGCGCGGAATAAAATCCGGGTCGCCCGTTTCTATTTCACTCCACATGCCGTGCAAGTGAATGGGGTGGGTCATCATGGTGTCGTTGACGAGAATAATGCGCACGCGCTCGCCGAATTTAAATTCTAGCGGCGCGGCCTCCATAAAACGTTGGCCATTCATCGACCACATATAGCGATACATATTGCCGGTTAAATGTAATTCAATTTCGCGTGTAGGTTCGCGTTTGTCGCGTGTGGGTTCAAGGCCGCGTAAGTCAGCATAGGTAAGTACTTTTCGGCCATAGAGATGCTCGTTATGGCGCAGGCCAATCCCCGGGTCTGCAAGCCCACTCGCGGGTGATTCTGCATGCATATCTACTTGCGGGCCAAATTCAGTTTTGGGGTGAATAACTTTTCCGTTAGTGTCAAAGTTACTGCCGAATCCTGCTTTGGCGAGACTGCTCATCGCTTGTGGTTCGGGCTTCATAGCGTTCATAACATGGCCGCTGTGATCCATGCCTGCCATCGTGCCCATATCGTGACCGCTGTGATCTTCAACAGCACTGCTAAGAGTATGAGCGCTGTGATCAATCGCATTACTCTGCGCTGCAGTATGTTGACTATGATCCATTCCACTCATATCCATGCCCATGTCTTTATGACTTAAAACAGGAGCAGGATCCATTGCGGGAATTTCAGTTTTTAAATGTGGATTTGTTGTAAGTGTTCCGCGTGCAAAACCGGTGCGATCAATATTTTGCGCAAAAATGGTGTAAGCAGTTTCTGCTTCGGGTGTAACAATTACATCGTAGGTTTCAGCAGTTCCTATTCTGAATTCATCTACAGTGACTGGCTGAATATTTTGGCCATCGGCGGCGACCACTGTCATTTTTAATCCGGGAATGCGCACATCAAAAATCGTCATGGCGGCGCCGTTAATAAAACGCAAACGAATTTTTTCATTGGCTTTGAATAAACCCAGCCAGTTTTGTGCGGGTGTAATGCCGTTCATCAAATAGGTGTAGCCGGTGACATCGGCAATATCCGTATCACTCATGCGCATCTTGTTCCACATCGCACGCTCATTCCAGGTTTTTGCAAAACCTTTGGCTTTCACGTCGCTCCAAAAATCGCCTACTGTGCGTTCGCGATAGTTGTAGTAGTGACTCATTTTTTTGAGCGTTGCATAAATTTTATCGGGGGCTGTGTCTGTCCAATCGGAAAGTAATACGACCATATCGCGGTCATAAGCAACAGGGTCTGGTTCTTTGGGGTCGATAATAATGGCACCGAGCAAACCGGTTTGTTCTTGGAAGCCCGAATGACTGTGGTACCAATAGGTGCCGTTTTGTTTTACATCGAATTCATAGTCAAAGGTTTCACCGGGTTTTATGCCCGCAAAATCAAAACCGGGGGAGCCATCCATAGTGGAGGGCAGCACAATGCCATGCCAGTGAATGGAACTGTCTTCGTGCAAATTATTGGTAACACGCAGCTTAACGCGCTCACCTTCTTTCCAACGCAAAATCGGTGCAGGTAAGCTGCCATTTACGGTGGTTGCTACGCACGCTTTACCGGTGTAATTCACTTTTTGGTAACCAATTTGCAAATCAAATTGGTTACCGCTTAAAACCTTGGCGTTCGCCGTTGGTGCGAGTGAATTGGCAAACGTTATTTGTGAAAAAGGCAGGGATGTTAGTGCAAGTGCAGATGATGCACCCATTACAAAGTGTCGGCGTGATATAGTCGGTTGCAAATTTGCTTTCATAGTTCTCCTTACATCGATCTATGATGAATCAGCCTATGATACATCAAGCTATGCTGCCCCAGTCTATGATGGAGGGATTGAACTCGGTAAAAAGTGAGCGTAATTACCTATTTTTAAATGAATTGATTCTGGGTATTGATTAATAATTCTGGTTAGAATTATCAGTCATGATCGTTAGATGCGTCAAACGGCCATATCAACAATATTCTGTAATTTAAGTGAGCAATTTTAGGAGAAACAATATGCGAATTTCACAAGTATTCTTGGCGGGGCTTTTAATGCTGTGCCTATCGGGTTGTGGTTACAACAAGTTTCAATCATCTGACGAACAGGTTAAAGCCAGCTGGGCTGAAGTTGTAAATCAATATCAGCGCCGTGCAGATTTAATACCCAACTTGGTGAGCACCGTAAAAGGTTATGCCTCACACGAAGAATCCGTATTTTTGGGCGTAACCAATGCGCGCGCAAAAGTAGGTAGCACGCAAATTACCCCTGAACTGGTTAACAACCCAGAGGCCTTTGCCAAGTTTCAAGCCGCGCAGGGTGAGCTGACCAGTTCACTCTCGCGCTTATTGGTGGTTGCAGAAAATTATCCGCAATTAAAAGCCGATGCAAACTTCCGCGATTTGCAAGCACAGCTTGACGGTACAGAGAACCGCATTACAGTAGCGCGTAATCGTTACATTAAGGATGTTCAAGAATATAACGTTGCTGTGCGTTCGTTTCCCAGCAATATCACCGCAAAAATATTTGGTTACGATGTTAAACCTAACTTCACGGTAGAAAATGAAAAAGAAATTTCTACTGCGCCTAAAGTGAATTTTGATGCAGCACCTGCACAGCCGCAGAGCGATGCTAAATGAGTAAGATAAAAACGCAGCTGCTGGCGCTTTTACTTTTATGGCTAGCAATAGGCGCGTGCTTTAGCGCCCAAGCAGAAATTGCAGTGCCCAAACTGACAGGCCATGTTATCGACCAAACGGCAACGCTTAGTCCTGCTGAAATCTCACAGTTGGAACAAACACTGCGTGAGTTTGAAGCGAAAAAAGGTAGCCAAGTCGCCGTACTTATTGTGCCCACGACTGAACCAGAGGCGATTGAACAATACTCCATTCGTGTTGCAGACGCGTGGAAGTTGGGCCGTCAAAAAGTGGATGACGGTGTAATTCTGTTAATCGCAAAAAATGATCGTACGCTACGTATTGAAGTGGGTTATGGCTTAGAAGGCGCGCTTACGGATATCACTAGCAAACGTATCATTAGCGAAACCATTACACCTTATTTTAAACAGGGCGATTTTAACGGCGGCATAATGGCTGGCGTGCAACAAATGCTGCGCGTAATAGACGGCGAGCCTTTACCTCCACCTTCACATAAAAGTGGAAGTGGCAGTCAAAACGGCTCACAATTTTTCCCCATTATTATTTTAATCGCCTTTGCTGTGGGTGGAACGCTGCGCGCAATTCTGGGTAAGTTTTTAGGTGCTTTGGCAACCGGTGGAATTATTGGCATTATTGTTTGGATATTTATGAGTGCCTTTGGTATGGCTGTGTTAGCAGGTCTGGCTGCTTTTCTATTTACTCTTTTTAGCAATGGAGGCGGTGGTGGAGGCGGCAGAGGCTGGGGCGGTGGCGGTGGATTTGGTGGAGGCAGTTTCGGAGGAGGTGGCTTCAGTGGTGGAGGTGGCGGTTTTGGTGGCGGTGGCGCTTCGGGGAGATGGTAAGCATGAATATTAAACGTATCGCCAAGCATTTTCTTATGACTCGCTGGCAAGTGAATAAAAGTTTTCCTGCCGCAACGCTGGATGCCATTGAAAAAGAAATTAAAGCCAGCGAAACAATGCACGCAGGGGAAATCAGGTTTGTCGTTGAAGCTGCGCTTGATGGAGCACCGCTGTTTAAAGATCAATCTGCACAAGAACGTGCGCTAGATATTTTTTCGCAATTGCGTATTTGGGATACCGAACACAACAACGGCCTACTCATTTATTTATTGCTAGCCGATCATGCCGTGGAAATTGTGGCGGATCGTGGCATTCACGCCAAAGTTGGCACCGAGGAATGGCAAAAAATCTGCCGCAAAATGGAAAGTGATTTTGCAGCGGGGAATTTCAAACAGGGTGCGTGTATTGGCATCAATTCTATAACGGAGCACTTGGCTGCGCATTTCCCCAGAGCGGCAGATGATAAGGATGAGCTGGCTAATAAACCTGTGGTGATCTAAGAAGTGCTCATGTTATCCAAAAAAGGGATGCCCGCTAACGGGTATCCTTTTAATTAATAGTGTGACATTTAATTAAGAGTGATATCACTGCCAGTCACATCCGAGCTTTTGCGTACAGAGTGGCTGTGATTTTCACGTGGAAATAAGTGCTACAATCGCCCGCAATTATTTCTGGCAGAGGGATGGTGAGTACGAATAATCGCCAAGTTTCTTCTGTTTAATATTCATCAGTGCTCCTATAAAAAATATGAAAACTCCCCTCATTACCAAAGAAGGCTTAGAAAAACTCAAAGCCGAATTAGATCACCTCTGGCGTGTAGAACGGCCAGATACCACGCAAAAAGTATCCTGGGCGGCAAGCCTTGGTGATCGCTCAGAGAACGCAGACTACCAATACAACAAGAAAAGATTGCGTGAAATTGACCGCAGAGTGCGTTACCTACGCAAATGTATTGAAGATCTTAAAGTAGTTGAATATTCCCCCGTGCAAGAAGGCAAAGTATTTTTTGGCGCATGGGTAGAAATTGAAAATGATAACGGCGATCAAAAACGTTTTCGCATTGTCG
>SXGR01657435.1_pt1 | contig 38970 bp, 33 predicted proteins | sample 3174711 | NCBI WGS metagenome assembly SXGR01 (sample SAMN11356860, study PRJNA531348) | freshwater metagenome | isolation source: freshwater sample F1-60 | place: China: Fuxian Lake, Yuxi | collected 2017-12-25
CAATGAAATATTTTATATATGTCTTTATAATATTAGGTTTATTGTTAAAATAGTTGACTATGAAATATTCGCAATAAAATGAATTAGAAACAGATAATAAATCAATCATTTCACTAATATTAAGTTCGTCAATATAATTACCATTAGATATTATTATTCTATGAATTAAAGGGCATTTATTATCATTAATAATGAGATTATGTATCATTTCTTTAATATCGTAAGGTAAACAAGTGTTATTGAGATATGGTGTGTTCATTATTAATAAAAAAAATATATACTTAGAAATATTTATTGAGATGTTTGCTTAATGAATATTTTGGTATATTATTTCCATGTATTATTTTAATATAATGCATAGTATGCGGAATAACAATATCTGTTAATCTAGGCAAATTGCTAATGATTATTTCAACAATATGTGAAAAAGGTAAATCAATAAAAAAATGCGTGAAGATTATATTTTCTAGCATTAAACAGTTATTGATGTAAATTACTTTTTTTACATTATTTAGAATATCGATACATATACCTTTTGCTTTATAGTTCTCTATTATATATTTACCATTTTCAATATTAGCACCATTAAATTTAACAAAGTCAGCTTCTTTATGATCACAAACAATAGATGTATAAGAAAATGTATAAATAACTAACTGGATTATATTTTCATGCATTAACTTTAACTCTTTTAAAACATCATTAATATATTCTCCGCAATTTATCTTGATACATTGAATATTCTTGTTTTTTTTTATATATTCATCGATTATATATAACCATCCTTTATGTATATTTGTATATTTTTCTAAACAAATATATTTAGCATCACTATATATATCGTAAAGAATTTCGTCAATAGAAAAATCATCATCATTGAATATATGAAATGTATCGACATTTGGGTATAATAATTTAAACGTAATATTCATCCTTTTGCTGTTTGATATTAAATTATTTAATACTATAGCTTTACATGAAGGGTTTTGTTGTGAAGTTAAATTTAATTTATTAACATCAATATTTAGTAAATACATATATTTTTCCAGGCAAAATATATTTATATCATTTGTGATTGTAAAATCATACTTCCATGATTTATCAATAATAACATTATTAATGCGCTCATATTCAGCATATAATAATTCGCAATATAAATTAACTTTAACATTATTCATAATAATCAAGAATATATCAATCGGCATATTAAATAATTCAATCATTGCTGTATTTATTTACTAAACAGTAATATTATTATTCATTTTTATATTTACGCGCAAACATAAAAAAATAAATGATTTAGTCGAAATATTTAGAAAGTTTTCGATATAACTTATATTTAACAAAATCCATTAAATCATTTTCACTAAGATAATTATATAGAAATGTATCAAATATCGAATATTTAGATTTTTTTTCATAAGATTTATTCTCTTGTACAATCTCTGAATATACTTTTTTCATAAGATCGAATGAATCATATTCTAGTTCCAATTTATTTCCATATGCGTGAACATCAACGCGTATAAAACTATTTTCATTAAGATGTGGCAAAGATGAATAATAATGATAATCATATTTCTTGTTCATATTTAACGGTCTACCGTAAATACATATATTATTATTGATATGCTTCAAATCAAGCGAAATTGTGGATTCGCATGAATCGAATATTAGATTTATATCATTGAAAATTGTGAATCTTGGAATTTGTCTATCAATGAGCACTTCAAACAAGACAAAGTTATGTATATAACAATCATTATAGTGTTTGAAGTTTAACATATCATCAATTGACTTGAATACAACAAAATCAACTTTGCACAAAATATATCCATGATTGAATGTTTGTAAAAACCATAACTCATATTCAGCGTTTGATCTAAAGATCATTACATCATCATAATGTTTCGTATAAAAATTTATCAATTCTGATGAGAAATTATTCCCAATCATAATAGTATGCATGTTAATAAGTCTTTCCATATTTGTAGTGGTTATTTTATATTATTAATAATAAATTTCATTTTTTTGATTGTTTAATACTTTGGCGATAATGCTTAGAATACTTGTTTGCTAATTTTGACCATATTTCTTCGCCATTTTTAACTAACGATAAATATATCATGAAATTTACAGTATTATAATAATTCATAAATATCTTATTTATGCCAATTATATGCACATCTAAGAATTCTTTATAAAAAATAAAGTTGCGGAAATCAGTAATTTCGTCAAAATTCTTTTGTTTATTCGAATACAGCAATATCTTAAATATAAAGTTATTCTCATCAACAGTAAATGGCTTAATTAAATCATGCGCGATTATATAAAATTCTGTTGATTCAGAATTAAGAAATGGTTTAAAATACGTTATTTCCCTAAACTTAATATATAAGAATTGCAATAATATTAATACGCCCTTATGTGTACATGGCATAAATATCTTAAAGAAACATGTACCGCCAATATTTATTGTATTAACAAGAGATAAATATTGGCCGATCATTATAGAAAATATCTTATAGAAAACGTCACCATTTTCATAATCTGTTTCAACGCCTATTTGAAATCCACAATCAGATGTTGATATATCACATTTAGGCAAACTAATATAATATCGCACATTATCAATATTCGTTATATCACCTGTTGAATTTGGCCCAAATAACCACTTATCTGGATTTTCGGCAATTAATCCATAAGCATCGCCTAATATAGCATTGTTTGAATTGAACATTGATGCATTTAATGATTGCGCTGTCCAATCATATTTTATATTCATGCGTTTACAATAATCGCGAAATGCTAATATAAATTGTCCCGGCGCTTCACAAACATGAAATGTTGTTATATTCTTTTTTATATTTAGGAAACGTAATATTTCATAACACTTCAGATATGCCTGTGATATTTTATATTTATGTGATTTATAAAACACATTCTTAATAATCGATGATATCTTAAAGTTCTCAATATTCTTAAGTGTTTGATAAAATCCGTTCTCTTTATTTAGCGTAATATAATTCAAATTCGTAAACATCCTTATGCGGAATTCAGAAATAGTATTTTCTTTCACTTTTGTTAATTGTGATTTCTTTGAATTTGGCTGTTTAAAAGTATATATCAGTGTTTTTAAGCGTAATGTTTTTTTATCATTAAAAATCTTATCAATACCAAAGAATTCAATAATCGGTATATTTAATTCAGTATATATTTTTGAAATGCCAATATACATTTCTTTGTTTAGTTCATTACGAAATTCATCTGTTTCGTCCATATATTTAACCATGTTATTTATAAAATCGCATTTATATTGCAAGTTTAAATTATTAGCACGTTCAATTGCGCTAATCTGTGAACTTAGATTATAATAGCCATTTCTAATCTCTTCTATCTCTGCGCCATTATAATTAAAACATACAATAATCATTATCTCTGAATATTCTTCTGATGTCTTAATAATATTAACACTCTGAAAATATCGTGTTAAATGTGAAATAATTTCAACATTAATCTGTTTATATATTGTTTTGGTTTGTATAAATATACATCCATTGACTTCCAATATAGTGTGGATATAGTTAAATATAAACATTATTTCAACAAGAGGTAAAGTCCAATTAATCATATTATATTTCTGTTTTACAAGAAAAATAACTTCGTGAATAGATTTATCATCATACTCGTGTAACTTAAATGGTTGATATTTATATCGCCATTTATGTCCTTCAGTTAATGAACATAAATTACCCGCTAGATCTTTATTTATTTCTGATTTGATATAATAAGTGTCGACACTATCAGTTGATGAAGAATATACATCATTAATTGACCTATACAACATAAGCGAATATCCAATAGTTGTATTAAATATATTAATAAATTCGCATACACTAAACTTCTTAATAGTGAAATAATCAGACAAATAATATATGCGGAAATAAGGATGAAATAAATCAAACTTAATATTTCTATTCGCGCATATTTCAAAGTAAGTATTATTAAGTGTTAATATAAGATCGCGCTTAGGATTAAATAATCGTTTAATGTTGAAATAATATTCTTGTTCTGATCTATATTTTCTGCGATTATTATCTATGATGCGCATAAATTTATCAGGCATAATATATATTATATCGTTTGGATTTTTAACATTATTGAATTGCCTATCTTTCACGATAGGAATGGATATATTAAACCAGATTTTTGAATTATCAATCAACATTTTTATATATCAAATAAAAAATGAATTAATTCGTTAATATTAAAAATGAACATTGCTGTTATTGGAACGCGAACATTTAATGATTATAAATTGTTATTTAACATATTGCGAGAATATGATATAAAACTCATAATAAGTGGAGGTGCGATAGGTGCAGATAAATTAGCTGAACGTTATGCAAAAGAAAATAATATAGAAACAAAGGTACGTTATCATCAATAACTATTGCTAACGAGTTAAAAAAAATATACGAATAATAAATATATGTGATTAATTATTTGGTTTAACAGATAAGCCGAGATAATTATTTAATGTTGTTTTCACACCAAACATATAATGAACAATAATACCTAATGGTATTGCTAATAATGCGTATAAATATTTCCCTTTCATATCAGGATATAAATAAATCATAGCAATATAGAATATAAATAAAGATGCGACAACATCAATTACTGCAATACCGTATATGCGAAAATCTCTTATCATTGTTTTTTTATATCAACAATAAATATTTTATATTTTTTTATGCATGAATATAACAATGAATAAGTTAGCGTTTAAATTCAACCCTTCAGAAATTTATATTAATGATCCGAATAGTATTGTATTGGAATATAATGGTGGAGGTGAAGATAATTTAATCAATTATGTTGAGCGAATATTTAATCGTATAATGTCTAATGACGAATATATTTCTATGAACTTATTATATGGTGCACTTAATCCATTTTATCAAATAATATATGAATATCCAATATTCGCGCATGATAATATATCATATCTGGATATATATAAGAACCCAAACAATAATATATCATTTTCTGTATCTATATATCGCGAAATTATCAATAAGACTGATAATATAACTTATCAAGTTGTTAAAGTTGGCCCTAAATCAAGGAATCCATTAAAATATAAATTATCAAAGATTGATGGTGAATATATGGATACAGATAATCCAGAAGAATTATTGGGTGATAATAAATATAATATAATAACATCTGATCTTGATTATATTGCGCTAAATATACAAAAATATTTAAATGATTCGAATGGATCTTTATTTGTTTTCTTATCATGTAAATTATCAGCAGATATATTATCGCATTTAATGAAAACCTTTGATAATGTTAATATTGTTAAGATATTTAATAAATGCCAATCATGTATGTTTGTTATATGTCAAGATTTATTAACGAATGGATCGAAGAATATTGATAATGTGAAAATTGATGATATTGTTTTATATCTAAACTCGTGCAATAATATTGTTAATAAAACATCAAAACAAGAAACAGAAGAATATTTTGTGAACTTCAATAGCCAATATAAACGTTTAAATTTGCGCTTAAATTATATTGGCGAATTTATTGATCAGTATAGTACAGAAGATATTTATTATGAATTGCCAAAAATATCTCATAATGATGAACAATATAGAATTGCGGATGTTGAGCAAATGATATATGAAATAAAATATTTATTATCGCTTGTGTTAAATAAATTTAACTCTGTTGATACAGATACCAAACATATTGATAGCGATACAAAAAAAAAGATATCATTATTGGATTTATCTATAGATGATGTGAATAATATTAGAATTATTTGTATGACAGCGAATAATGTTAAAATATATAAACATAGTACAAATAAGGCTATATATATATTTTATATTTCGCATGATAAGTTTGATTTTAAACAAACAATGAATCTTAACAAAGAATTTATTGATAAATTATTTGTTATGTTTAAGAATATGATAAAGAATAAAAAAAACAAATAAACGAAAAACACATAGGGTTGATCATCCCAACTCAACACAAACCGCATTAAGATCAACCAAAATCACTCTCCAAACAAGTTGTCGGAGATGATTTCACACCACCACACAATCGCATTACTTTGCAGTCTTGCGATCACCATTCTCAAGCATCTTCGCCTCACGCTCACGCTCACGCCCTTCAATTTTCTTGATGTACTTTTCAACCCGGTACAATTTCTTGCTGAAGACAGCATCCACAAACTTCACCAGGTTGATAACGCGAGGATTTTCACGGTTACTTTCCACTTCCATATCAAAACACTCCGTGAGAGTCGATTTCAGTGACGGAAATGTTGGATTTGCAGTTTCTGATGATATAGCGATCTTCGAGTAATTACCAGATTCTATGTAACCGGAAATGGTACCAGCATCATTGCAGCAGTAATTCGTGGAATAAATGGTTTTGTATTCCACAGAAGCAATTTTTTCACCGAAATACGCCGTGAAATAGCACAAGCGATAGAGATAAAGAGTACTCTCTTCGATTCTCTCCACGCGCATGATGACATAGCTCATCACCTCATCCAATGCGATGTAAGCAAGATCCTTTTTGGTTTCATCCATCGCATCAATAATGCTGTAAAACTCCGTCATGATGGCAAACTGGAACGCTTTGTATCCGTCTGCAGTATTGCACATACTGTAGCGATCTAGACCAACTTTCATGTAAAGGTCTTCTTGGAATTTTGACATATCTTGTGTCAACTTTTTTCCATGCACATTTTGGAGTATGAGAAAGAATCCATACCAATTCATGATAAGCGTTTGGATGCTGTTTCCTTCCCAATCAGATGGAAATAGGGAAGAGACAACTTTCGTTGTCAAATGGCATATCTTCATGAAGTTGGATTTTTTATCCTCGCATTGGATTCTTTCGAAATTGATGCGAAATCTTTGACTATTGAATGTCATCATGGTCGAAAGTATCACTTTTCCGTCCACCGTATTGCTGGTATAGACGATGACATTATTCATCATGTCCAAAATCTGTCCTTTTGTTTGCTGATCCAGTTCATTTTCGGCGGTAATTTCTCCATGAATATTGGCGCCAATTTTTTGAACATGTTGTACCAAAGTGGTTTCTTCTCTCTTTGGATATTCTCTACCAGTTGGCATTTGGTCAGCCAATTTTGGTTTGGGATGTTCTTTCTTTTCAGCGTTCGGTTTTCTTGATTTCGCAACAGGCCTGGGCGAATAGGAAACAATTTCAGTTCCGGACATTTCAGTTGTAAAGAGCAAGGTTGATCTTCATATATTGCTTATATATTTTTTCATTTTTCTCAAAAAAAATATACTTATATGTTGATTTTAGCTATATTTTCGCGAAATTTATCATCACCCAACATACATATTTCATGGGTATTATCTCTTTTCATGGCTAAGTATAGTTCATATATCAACATCTGCATTTGGGTCATTTTAGACTTAATTAATATAATAACACATTTTAAGTCAAATCCATTATTTCGCCTCAACAAATACTTAATAAACCATATATAAAAATCATATATAGTTTCATATAAGTATTTATTTGTGCATTTAACAATACTTGATAATATCATTGTATGTAAACTATCAATATGATTTATAACATGATCATTGAAAATTATCTCAAATGTTTTCTTACGTTCATTATTTTGTGAATAATACAATATTATCGGAATAGTATTTACTGCTAAATTTTCTATCTTTAAATGTCTAGTTTTTATAGGTATATATATATCATTTAGTTCGCGATAATCATCGAATTTTATAGATTCAATAAATGCAATTCGCATAATATAATTATAATATTGCAAATTGTATAATACAGTTTTATTTTCATCTAACGCACTAGCTATATATTTCAATAAATTTATATTTGTTATATTTACACTAAGATCTTCGAATACTAATTTAACAACAGGAATATGATCAGTATTAAACTTGATAAAGCTAAAGAATGGCTCAATCAACAATAATGATAAATTACTGTTATTAAAAACACAAGCGATCGATAAAAATATTTTTGTTGTTATTAACGTTAAATTCATTCGTCTAATATATACAAGATAATGCGTACAAAAGCGCATTAAATGTAAATTATCATAATTATACTTGAAATATATATCAAATAGTACTTTATATATAACAAATAAATTCATAAATTCGTTTATATAAACGGTTGAGTTTATTTTATTTGTTGTTTTAAATATATAAAACATCATCAATGCTTTGAATAGAAATTCGTCAATTATTTCATTTGGCTCATTATCGATTAATGAACAAAAATCAACATATAATCCCGATCCTTTATTCATTATGTGTGATAATACATTAACAATTATTTCTAGATATGATAAATTACACCAATATGATCTAATAACATGCATTAGCAATGAGAATATAGTGAAATTACAATACATTATCGAATTAATAAACACGCTAAGATATGATTGTATATTGATACCTGAATGTAAACCATTTAATAATGTTAAAATTTCATATTCGATTGATATATCAACATCACGCTCATTCGCAGTTATTATTAATATATATTTTGAAATTAATGATGTAATAACAAGCGATTTCACTGTAACTGTTTTATGATTATGTATATGGCGTCTAATTATGTAATTATCATTAGACTTAATAACTGTGAATGGTTGATTGATAACAAATATTTCACGATTATAAAACATTACACGATCATCAAACGGTGAGAATATATTGTAAAAGAATATGTTTATGAATTTAGTTAACACATTAAGACCATCTAATAGATTAAATCCAGCAATATTAAATGATCTATTTGATTTTGGAAATAAACCCGAATGTTCGAAATAATAATGTATTATTTCAGATGAAGTAAATTCAACATTAAATAATATCATGTTTAGACTTTCTTCATATAATTCTCTAAACATATTTTCGAATGAGCCATTAGATGAATTTAATGTTGTTTTTTCAGATATCCGAAACATACTAAATGAAGGATATATTATTTCACATATTTTTTTTCGCTTAACAATATTACGCGTTATATAATATTCTGTAATATATTCTAATTCATCGTTATCAGATGATATAATTGGACAATAGTCCAATTCATGTAAATTATCACATGCATCTAATAATTCAAAAATCTTTCGTTTATCGGCATTCATTTTGATTAAATAATAATAAAGAAATATTCATTTTTTAACCACACATCATACTAACATGTAATAAATATGGACTTGGTCCATTATATGTTTCTCTAGCTCTAGCAACCGTATATTTTATTGTTTGATAATTATATTCGTAATCTTCAAGTTTTCGACCATATCCATCTGCACGGCTAACAATAATATCACCACATTCGATATTAACATTGCCTGAATTATCATGTACATATAATCCGCCTTCACCAACAGATAATAATAAAACTTCATCATTAAAATTACCATCTTGATCTAAATACGCGGTATCAACAATAACACCATAAATTGCTTTACTTTTATCAACATTACAAACACGACCATTACAATAACCTTGTAATAATTCTGTTGGATTATATAATGTTCCATCTAATAAAAATAACTTACCTAAATCAGATGGTGATAATGAACTACCAACATTTTTAGCAATATGACAACCTGAAAATGGTGTAAATGATCCTGCAAAACAATTTACATTAGTTGTGCCAGATAAATCAGAAAAATATACACGAGGTGTTGTACTACCTGTTCCAAATCTCCAATTATGCCAGAAGCTTGCTGTTGATGTCATTATCCATTGTTGTGATGTTGTTATTTCAACTTGATTATTCATTTTAACAACACCACTAGCACTTACAGTCATTTTATTTGATGAACCTATTTCTAATGATCCATTATTTGAACATAAACTAGAAACTTGACTATTATTTCCATATAGTGCATGATTTGCTGTTGATGTATTATTCGCTAAATATACAGCAATCCAAAAATTACCAGTTGTTGAAGTTGTTCTACCAAATCCACATGTCGCTGCTGTTGTTGAATGTAATCCTGGAAAATCAATACGCATATATCCAGTATTTCCATTAACACCATCGCACGATAATCCAATAACACGCGTATTTGTATTTCCACTAACAACTAAATCACTATAAAATATTGATGTCGTTTTTGAAAAAGATGATATATCTGAATATGTTCCTGCATTATCAAATGCTGAAATCTTGAGCTTACAGTTTGATAAACTATCACGAACAAGTTTAATATCAAGCAAACATCGTCCACTTCCAAATCCAAGATTCGGAGCTATACCAAAATTTAATGCGGCAAAATTCGCCACTGCTGAATTACTATTAGTGTTTTGTATAAGAACAATTCTATGAGAATCACCAGGATCATTGCCTGTATCAACAGCTGTTGATGCAACAGTATTAAATAACCACTTATTTATAATTATTCCACTAGCATCAGTTGTACCTATAGTAGATCCGCTAAATGTTAATTTATTCGCAGTAAATGTATCATTTATAGTAACAGGATATGCGAATGTTGTTAATGTTTTTGATAAAGTTAAAATATCATTATATGCCGATGTGTTATCAAATGCAGAAAATTTTAATGCGCAATTGCTAGAATTTAATGTTGAGCGATATAATTTAATATCCATAATACATTTACCAGCTCCAAGACTTAATGATGGACTAATACCAAATGATAAACAGCTAAATAAACTTGCAGCACCTGAACTTGATGTATTTTGTATAGTAAGATATCTTTCCGCAGTACCTGGATCAGTTGTTAATGTACTTGTTGATGTTTTATTTATAGAAAATAATCCATTCTTTGATGTTGATGATCCATACGATAATGTATTGCTTGATTCATGTAAATAACTTGATGATAATACCTGTTCATTCGAATCAGTAAATAATGCGTAATTTGATGTCATCGCATTAATGATTAAGTTATTAACAGTTAATGTTGATGCGGAATAATCTGGCGCTGATACTGTTGTTGATATAATATTACCATTCGAATCAGTTGCTAAATATGGCGCAGATAATAATCCTGATAATAATAACGCATTTGTATTAAGTTTACTATTCGCATATGTTAAATTCGATAATGTTGAATAACGTGAATTCGTATTATCCCAATATGCCAATCCATTATTCGTTGGTGAATCTTCGCGTAATGCTATTTTTTTTAATCCAGATAATGGACCAAATCGTAATGTATTATCAATCTCATAATAAGCTAAACGATAATCTTCACTTGATCCGCGGTTATAATCAATACTAATAACAAGATTAGATGCCGGTGCGTCTGTTAATGTTTGATTAAGTGTTAATCCATTCGTACCAATAAATAATCCTAATGATGTATCATAATAAAAATTCGAACTATATGTAAATATTCCAGTTGAATTAAAAAAAGGTATAGACTTATTATTAAACGTACTATATTTTAATATCGGCACAGTTAATGTTGAGCTCGAATAATCTAATCCTGTATCTGTTGATAAATTATTTAATGCATCTAAGAAAACGAGTTTATTTGCTGTTAATCCAGAAATATTTATTGCGTTTGTTGTTAATTTTGTACCATCGTATAATAAATTTGATGAATTTATGATTTGATTAGACGCATTAAAATATGGCACAGAATTAACAGGTATATTTGATATCTTTAAATATGGCACTGTTAATGTCGATCCTGAATAATCATATGCGCTATCAAAAGTTAAATCATTCTGCGCATTAACAAATAATGGTTTATTTGCTGTTAATGCGCTGATATTAAGTGCGGGTAATGTAACCTTACTTCCATTAAACGTAAATGAATTCGAATTAGCTAATTGATTACTTGAATTAATATATGGTATTGCATTTTCAGGCAAATTAATAATGCGAATATCAGGTGTTGATAATATAGACGAAGAATAAGTTAATGATGATTCGCCAACAATATCTTTTTGTGCATTTGCGAATAATAATCTATTTGCTGTTAATCCAGAAATATTTATTGCGTTTGTTGAGAACTTAGTACCATCGTATATTAAATTCGATGATGTTATTAATTGTTTTGATGAATTAAAGTATGGCACATATGTATTTACACCGGAATCAATAATAATATTCGGCACATATAATTTTGATGCAGAATATTTAAAGTTAGAATCAAATATTAACTGTTTTGATGCGCCAATATATGGAATATAATCTTCTGTTGAATTGGTTATTGCTATATTAGGCGATGTTAACAATGATCCAGCAACACTATAATTTAATGATGAATTAGTGACAAATGAAAGTGATGAATCAGACCATATAGATATAGAATTATTTATTGGTGTATCTTCTCTTGTAGCCACTTTTTGTAATGATGTTAATTCGCCAATAACAAATGAATCATCAGATTCGCGAAATAAAAAATAATAACTATCTGAAGAGCCTCGATTAACTTGTATACCTGATGTTAATGTGCCTGGAGGAATTCCGTTCATATTTCTATTTATTAACAAGATATTATCTTCGATCTCAACAGTTGATGTGTTAGTTATAATCTGTTCGCCTTGAACAATAAAATTACCGGTAACTGTGAAATCACAATTAGCTGTAAATGAATTATCATTCGCATTAGAATATAATTGCGATGCATATACATTCGCACAATGCATATTCGTCCATCTTTGTGTATTTGTTCCTAAACTAACAGTATTATTTGATGCTGGTGAGAAATGTGAATTAAATGCATTTGCGCGAATTAAATCATAATTATTACCTGATGTAACGTTCTTTGCGCCAAATATAATATCACCATCATTTATTGTTGATAATGTATTACCAGCACCATGTCCAATTAATGTATAATTGTGATTAGAAAACGCCTTATTATATGATCCTATAGATACAACACCTTTACTTGATATATTATTTTGATTGGCCAAATTACCAATAACAATACAATCTTGTAATCCATATCCAGAAGAATATCCTAATGTTATATTCTCATTTGCGCCTATATTTTTTATTCGTATACCATTTTCACCAACAAATAATAATTCCGCTAAACTTGTTAAACGTTTGCTATTCATATTAATATCTTGATAAAATATAGGCGATGTTCCTGGTATAAATAATGCGCATGAATCTATGTTAATTGATGAATCTAAGCTCTCCAATAATAATGGGCCAATTAATTCATCACCACTTTTGCGCAACATAATATCGAGATCATTAAATATTGCGTCCATAGTTCCGCCAATATATTGCCAAAACGTTACTTTAGGTGCAATACCTTGAAATATAGCATCTATTTGTTCTTTTGTCGCATTTAATGTTAATACACCAGCAGCATAATCAATCTCATAATTTATTGTTCGTATTGGATTTGGATCAGTACTATAAATTAATATCGCATAATCACGCGCACTCGTAAAATTCTCTGGAATACATGATTTGAAATTCGCATGATAAAAACAGTTAAATGATCCAGATACTGATGTTAACTGTAATTTAACATATCGCTTAATTACAGAATTATATGTTTGTTGATCACTCATATTCATAACTGTAACTAATGATCCGCCAGATTTAGGAATCAAATGTGATTGATACCATATATCTGTGTTGAGAACAAAATTAGTTGATTCTATTAGCTCATTTCTAAATGTTTTACGTGAATTTGTATTAGCGCGTCTATTATATCTTTTAGAGTAAGTATCCATAACTTAATAAAAAATATAAAAAAAAATGAAATAATTTTAATAATATATAAATATGACAACTATTGGTCACAGATTTTATTGTTTGCCTGTTGATAATAAAAACATGAATGATTTCTATTGTTTTGAAATAATTTATTTCAGCAATACAGAATTATTTATCGCATTCTCAAGAATAGCATTAGCTATCGATACAAAAGATTTTAATGAAGTTGTTAATGAATTATTATTCAACAATATGATATTTTACGCATGTAAAATAAAGATAAAATCGAATAATGCGCTCACTATATCAAAGAAATATTTAACACGAATAGATATCGAAACATTGAGCGATAATCCATTTAGTTATGTAGGTCCATATAAGTGTGATAGGAATATTCCAATAATGGTTGAAATTGATAATACGTTAAATAATATATTGCGCTATTATCATGAAAATGGAAATTCATTCATTAATTATAATGAAAATAATATTATGCACATTTATATGCCATTTATATTTACGCAAGAATATCAGGTATTTAACAATTATTTATTATCTGATATAAAGGAATATTTTGAACAATCATTTGATTATGTTTTAAACGAAGAATTGATGTTAAAAAAAACATACGTGCAAAAGATATTTAAATCAAATAATATGAATGAAAATTTATCAAAAAGTGTTGGTATTATGTTTAAACATAAAAAATATACTGATAATGATTATTTCTCAAAAATGATAAACGCATTAATTGAGTTAAATAATCGTGGATTTAATATACCTGTAACTATGTTATTACAATGTATTAAAGCGAAATTACTTATTAATCCACTAATGATTTTCGGACACGGATATATTGATAAAAAAATCAATACAGTAAATCTAAAAGAGAATATTGAGACGTTAATGCAATTTAAATCATTTAATGATATTGATCTAAAATTCTTGTTAACAGATAAATATAAATCGCGGTTGATAGAATTAAATAATGATATTCTATCGATAATTAATTTGGAAATACTTATAGATAGATTATTAGATGAAAAAACTCTATTAGGTCCAGTTTATAACCGCATTTATGTTGTTAAATACTTTAGATCAGATACGGTTTTAACGCCAATACCATATATCTTGAATAATATATAAAAATGAATATTTTTTTTATTATATAAAACTTTATAATGTTCGCTCATCAATATTTTGTATTAATAGATACAAAAAAAATTGTTATAATAGAAATATTGCCAAATACAGATATTGCGTATTTTGTTAGTAATATATCAGATACAGATTATGGAATTAAGACAAAGATTAACAAAAAAAGATTATTTTCTATAATGAAGACCGAACTTATCTATTTTATATCATCAAAGCCAGAAATGAAGATTGTTAAGTTAAGTATACTTAATGGTATGTTATTATCTTATTCATATCAGAATACAAAAAATATGAGTGTTAATGCTGTTGATTTTGATTTATCATTAGATCCAGCAATGAATATTGGCAATACATTTAATAATAAGCATTTAGTAACTGGATATCTTAAAATATTATACAATAATGAATTACCTGCGGATGAATTCTATATTCCAATATATAGTGCTGAAGAAAATCACATTATGCATTTATTAACAACTAGCGATGAATTAAGTAATATACGTCAATGCGATATTGTTAATAAATTTATGTATACAAGAGAATTATCTAGAGAAAGCGAATATATTCTTAAACGTGTAAATCAAGATTGCGGTGATGATTCTAAAATTTATGGTGTTATATATAAACCTATAAAATTAGAAAATACAGATGAATTATTTGAGATAAATAAAAAAATAATAGAAACATACACTAAATATAATATGATATTTTATTCGCAAAATATTAGATTTTATACAAAAAAAAAGCAAATATTATCACCATATCTTGGTGTTTATTTTGAATCTTCTAACTTATATAGTCATATGTTTACTGAAATATTTATAAACATTGAAGAACATGAAAAAATTGCGTTTACTAAATATGCTAATACTATTCCTAAAACATTATATGGCGGAAAAGTATTATATATATTAAATGCTGATTTAATAATGTCGCATATTTTAGGTAAATCAAGAAAAAATAAATTTATTAATGTGATTAAATTCATTAATTTATAGAATTCTTCCACTTAATTGTTCAGTAGTGATATTGAGCTTAATTACATTATTATCTAATTCGACATAACCTATTTTTTTTTCAATAAATGCTTTAGCCACATCACGTTCAGATGTATCAAAATTCTTAAGAATAATATTTATCACCTTAAGTTTATTATTATTGGCGCTAATAAATAATTTATTTGTTAAGCCAAAATTATGATACTCAAATAGATCACATCCATTTGATAATATATCGATAACAATATTCAACGTATATAAGTTGCCGAATATGTTTAAGAATGATGAATTATTCAAGTTTAGTATTAACGCAATTGGTCCATAATAAAAATATTCGTTTGCGGTTAATTTCTTTGTTTGTATATTTAGAAATCCGCGATCTTCAATACAGTCAATATCAAAGTTAAATATCGAATTTAACTTAATATCACCATTAAGCACTAAACGTTTAAGACTTCGCAAATCTGATATTTTTTCCAATGATGGAGATCTTTCGATAATTAATGTATCAAGATCAATCTTCGGAAATTGTAAAAATTTAACACAACATTGACGTAATATAATTATCTTTTTGCCAATATTATTAAATTCTGTTGATAATACATTACATAACAGATTTAATATATGATATATTTTTGATCCGGTACTATAATTTAATTCAATCATTATTGTTTTATTTGATAATGAGCGCGTTGATGTAAAATTATTTATACTATCAATATAGAAATTGCGCATAACATTATTAATGTCTGTATCATTTGTTGAATCAAATAAACAGTTAACTGATTTACCATTATTATCATAAAATATAATCGATGACTTAATACTTATACCTCTTTGTTTATTGAAATAAGCATTCTCAAGTTCACGATCGATACCAAAAACATTTGGATTTGCCATCTTTTAGGTGTTTTAATATTTATATTTTTTATATTTCATTTTTTAGTAAATATAATGAAGTTTAATAAAGAATTACCCAAAATCACACTATGGACATTAACAATTAATGATAAGCGCCATATAGCTGTATTTTATTTTAATACTGGATTTTATAAAATCAGGAATGGTGATTATATATATTCAGTCAATAAATATTATCTTATAACAAAAATGGGATTATATCCTTCATTAGATATCGTATATAATAAATATGAGCGCGGCAAATCAACATATGAAGAGTTTATGGAATCATTTACAAACATGAATAAATCATTTATATCCGCGGATAGATTTATTGTGTTACATTATACGCCTGTTGAAATACATAATATAAATTTGCCAAAATTTTATGAAGATAATAACATCGATGTTCGTAAATTCTTATTAGATGGTGCGAAAACAATAGAATTATTTCAAAATAAGCCTAAATATGCGGCTATTAATGTTAATGATATACTTCATATAAATATATTAAGACATAGTGTATCTGGTGGTAATTTAAGCTTATTAATGTTTAAGGTTATTAAGATTAAGCGTTATAAAACTATAGGCAGTTTTAGTAAACATAATGATATTAATGATTTTTTGCCAAATGCGATAGATGATAAAATACCAAACAATATAAAGAAATCATATAATGATTATGGTGTTATTGCGATGTTCTTAAGTCGTATAGAAAAAAAATGAATATGTTTGGGCTATTATACAAATATGGCCGAAACAACAATTTCATGTTATCAGTTGTTATTATTGTTAAAACAGCGCAATTTAATTGATAAAGATATAGATATTGATGAACTTATAAATAACTTTTACGCGACTATATCTAGGCCTGATGAAATAATGGGTTATGGTCTATACGGACAGAATATAGGATTATTTAAAATCATACATGAAGATGTTGATAAAATACGTTGTTGTATATGTTATATAAATATACCATATAATTTTAATGAAGTTGAGCGTCATATACGTTCAGAAAAACATATATCAAAAACATTATTGTTGATTAAAAAAAATTCACATATAAATAATGATGATAATATTTTATAGCATAATTTATGATATTTTTTTATAGTATATTTTTTTGTGCGTTTATATAATATTGTTATGTCGAGAAACGTTTCAAGTATAATCAATTACGCAAATACTATTATAATATCACAAAAAGGTAATTCTTATTTGTTTAAAATACATAATGTTATATGTAATGTAAGATATTATGAATACAATAATGAGCGCGATCGTGAATTATTTAACAAATATATTGGCAAAACAATTAATATCATAGCTAAGATTATGAACAAGAATACGTTTAATTTTTCGCTTGTTATAAAGATAGTTAATATCGACAAGCCTAAAAGTGGATTAGTTAAAGATATAACACTTGATGCAGATTTTATAAATAGCGGATATACAATGATACCATATGATAAATCTCAAGAACGTGAAATTGTTGTGTATAGGCGCGAAGAAAATATTAAAGTATTAGTACATGAATTAATACATGCGTTTGAGTTCGAGTATTTTATATTAAATCATGATGAAGTTGATATATTAAACACATTTATACATGATAAATATAAAGTTGAAGATCCGCATTCATTTGAGGGCATATGTGATGCATTAACAGTTATAATATTGGATAAACTTAATATTCCAAAATTTAGTTATGATAAAGCGCTAAAACATATATGGGATAAGATTGGTCAAATAATATATTTTAGTGGAAATAAAAATTGGCCACCAATAAATACGTTTATGCAAACAACACATGGATTCGAATATTATATTCTTAAGCCTGTTATTCTGGATTTATTAAATAAATCTATACGCAAATTAACTGCGAAAGATATTATCAATCATCTTGAATCAGAAAGTATAAAACAAAGAATACAAAATAAATTATCATCGTCGATATATATATTAGATGATCCAAAGAATAAGGATTTAAATATTTCTATGAAGATGGTTGAGCTCGAATATCACGAGGATAATTAATATTAGTGGATGAATATGACAAATAATAAACAATAAATACGAATAATATAATAATATATAATAGTGAATGTGATGATGATATTTTTGATTTATATGCTTGATTTACTAATTTATCTTCGCTTTCTTTTTTTTGTGATTCAAGTTGTAATCGCGCATCATCTATTGCCATTCGCACATAATCTGGATGAGTTAATTCATATAAATCATTATATTCAGTATTGTACTTCGTTGTATATGTTTTATTATCATCAGATATACCTATGTATGATTCATAATAATTATTATATAGCGCACGAAATAAATCATTCAATTTAGGCACATTATTAAATGTTTCAGATATAACATCATACATAAATAATTTTGGAATATATATATTATCACTAATCGATAATCCTTTAGCCACAACAATAAATGTGTTTAAGAAATACTTATCTAACAGTTGTATTATCTGTATTATCTCATCGCCATTATATGATATTTTATTTGATAATTCGATCTGAAATTTCTTATTTACTTGATATATATCGTCTTTATTTATATCTTCGATCTTATATATTGGATTATTTTCATTAAATGATTTTGGACATACTCCGCATTTAGATGCAGCATTAACATCATGATTAAATATTGCTGATTTACATATTGGACTATTAAAGCTTCTGCGCGAATATAATAATATGCTTGTAGTTTTACAGTCAATTTGATCGACGAATGATTTAGGCATAACCTCCATATTAATATTATCTAAAAATAATTCTGTATATATCTTTATTAAATCTTCGGCGAAATTATTCGAGTTCATATGTTTTACATAACTATATATAAAAAATGAATTATATTATTATTAAACAAATAAATGATTACTGATCGCGATTATTCAAAGTTCTCGATAACACGAATAAGGGAATACAAAGAAATGATTATCGAATATTCATCCACAATATACGCTGATATAAATGAAGAATTTAAATTATTTATACAGATGATAGGTCCTTATAAAGAGTCCATAATTGAGATATTTAAATTTGTGAATTATCCAAATTTAATGGATATAATTCACAAAAAATTTGATAATCACGAGTTATCAATGAGTGGTGTTGATAATGAATTCATGTGTATATTATATAACTTTGATTTTATGCGCAAATATGTTGTTAGTTATTTAGATAAAGGTGCGCGAAGAATATTTATACATGATTTAGAAATGTTGATATATATTCCAATGGATATGATTAAATATGTTACACTTCTTACTGAGAAACGCTTATTTAACAAGAATAATCGAAATGATTTTCTTGTAAAAGTGTTAGTTGTTGAGTTCGCAGATATTAATAAAGCGAATGTTGCGTATAATATAGAATATAAGATAATTGATATAAATAAACAGTTTAACGGTTATGTGAATTTTGATAAAAAAAAATTAACATTCACTATGTCGGATATTATTATGAATCGTCAAAATTCACAAACAACTATGGGCGTTATATTAAAACATCTAACTAAAGATGATTTTGAATCGTCCATTAACATAATTAAAATATAATGGTTCAGATATAGTATATATTTTTTCTAAACCAACAGTTCTATTACCATTAAGTGTCATACCGAATGTCTTCTTAAGTATATTTCGTAAAATATTAATAAGTGGAATAACTTCATTTAAATCCTTAATTTCAGACTTAACCTTTATTGTTAATGTTTTTCTCTCGCCATGAAATACATAATAATCAGTAATACATCTAGCTATATCAGAATTATGCGAAGAATATCTCTGATATAAATGTTTTGCGCTTATCGAATATCTAAAATCAAATATATCTGTCCATCCAAATATATTAAATAATTTGTTAATACAGATTATTAATGATACAATATGTTTATTGCGCAACATAAACACATCAATGTTTTTATCTTGCATAAATCTCTGTAATTTTGCATTATCATTTAAGTTGTTAAGTATATCAATCATTGACATATAATTTGGCGAATTATGATCATATGCTGCGGATATTAAATTGAGATTAACATACATAAAATATTTATCTGTACTATTATAACTATCAACTATATTTGTCGATATTTTTATTATTTCATCATTCGCAATATCATATTTCTTAACAAATATATATTTGCTAAGCTCATGTTTTTCATTATCTGTAACATGATTTAATTTTGCTATTTCAATATCGACACATGTTTTTAGTATAGTTAATTTATTTTGTATTTCTGTATACTTATCTGTATCAATATCATTCGCACTAGCAATTTTTTCACACTCAATTAATTTATGATCGCGTTTAATTTCATCTATATCTACACCACAATTTGGTGAATTATCGTCTTTTGGATGTAATATAATATTAAACCCACTTTTTTTTGATAAACGTATAAAATTATCAAGATAATTTGTTTTATTGAGATTCGCTATTCTTGTATTCTCTAACCATATTGTGAAATAATCAGTATTATATATTTGTATTGTACCGTTATCTGTGTATTCGAAATTCAGATTACCATAGTTATAATCAGATGTTATAATCTCATGTCGATATATAACAAGATTCTTAATAACTTCTATTTTTGTTGGATATGAATAGCGTTGTATATATTTGATATATATATTTAAACTATTCTCTTTGATTATACGTATACGACCAATCATTTGCATTGAAGTTTCAGCTCCGCAACTCATATCTGTAAAATAACCGAACACATAATCGAAATGTGCTTTCTCAAACGAAACTCCAGCTGATACTGTTGGTGTTGTTATTAATAAATCATATTCTGACCAATAATAATCAACATCAGAAAAGTGCTTAATCTTTACATGTTGAGGCGGTTCATCTTGCGAATAATAACCAATATTTTTATCTGGAAATTTATCCGCAACAACACTTCGTATAGCCATAGCATCACTTTTTGAATTACACATAAATGCTATTTTCTTATCATCTTTTAACAATGTTAATAATTTAGACAGCCACACATTATAATCTTCATATATGTTAAGTGTTGTATCTTTTTCGCGCTTATATTTATTTGCATGATAAACAGAATTATTTAATCCGCGTATATGACGAATAATATTATATGTTCTTTGTGATAGATACGCATCCATACATATTACCATCTTTGAATGTTTGATTAAATACTGAAATGCAGCGAATGATTTGCCAAATGATTGATATAATCCTGAATCTATTTGTTCGAATAATGATTCTGATTCATCCATAATTAGTAAATCTATGGGATTATTATTTATTTGTAATCTATGCAATGATTCTAACTGTATTATAATACGTTTCTCATTAATTGTGCCTTGTAAATCAGAATATAATACGAATCCTTCAGATTTAAATGTTTCATGCGTTGAATATGCGAATGTTTGTCTAAACGTTAATATACACATACGCAAATTAATATCAGTGTATGATGTTTTGATAAATTCTAATAATTTTTTTGTTTTACCCATTTTCATAGGCGCTTCTATAAATAATGTTTTACACATTTCATAATCTTTAATAGTATCTGAATCATATTCAACATATTTTGTTAATGCATCAACGCTAAACACGATTGGTTTAATAATATCTATATTTTTTGGCGATTTCTCATCAATGATTATACCATCTGTTATTTTACAAATAATATGTGCCTTATGATTATTTTTATCATATTTATAATGGCGACAATTAGCAAAGAATATACGTTCATTATTATTTGTTAGATTATTAAACAGTGATACTATTTTTATGAATAATGTATTATCTTTATCATGTGTTGTATCGCATATACAACAATAACTGCTCTCTATGCGCTTAAACAATATTAATTTTGAATTATTAATAAGCAAAACAATCTTAAAGAACTTAAATCCAATGAAGTATTTTGATTGCGAATAATTAGTTAAGAAGTTATTTACTTCCTCATCATCAGTACAGCTAAGTAATTCGCCAATAGATTGACTTTCTAAATCTTTTGATGCAATTTCTTCTATTGTTGGTAATTTACCATCATCATTATGATTTATGTTTAACTCAAACTTAACTATTGATTTTTGCAAAATCTCCAAATTATTTATATTTGTTATTAACGAATCTATCCACTTATGTTTATTTACAATATTGATTGTTGTAAACTTAGTATCAATTATCTTTATTCGCATTTCTTTAACTGCGCCTAATAAACGTAAGTTTTTTATAGACGTATATACACCATGATCGTAAAAGTTAATATATTTTTTGTCTACCTTATTTATAAATACATTAAAAAACTTTAGCATTTCTTTATTATTTGGCATAGCATATTTGTATGGAAATAATATTATATGATAACTTAATTTATCATTACCATTACTGTTATAAAACAAATAATCATCATCTGTTAATGAATCAACAATATAAACGCCTTCATATAATTCTTTCCATGTTAATTCACAACACTTTTTGAAATCACGAATAAAATCAACAATATCGATAATTGTATTATTATTAAGGCAAATATCAATATCGAAGAATATTTTATATGGATTAGATCCAATAATAACTTCATGCGAATTATACGCAGGTACAGATGATAATTCACTTATGTTAAATAACTGAAAATTATTATATGTAGTTATTCCATCATCTGTTACGATTCGCACAATAACGTGTTTTTTTTGATTATAATTAGTTACAATCTCTTTAAGTGAATACGCTTGCATATTTAATAAAGGATAGCTAATTATTCACTTTTTTACATAAAAATGAATTATATCAACACTTAATTATATGAACTTAGATGGATCATACGCATAGTTTCAAAATTATTAATAAACTTATTTATGATAAGGGTTTTGATATAAAGATTCACCAATCACATCAAATGAAGAAATATTTAGATATATTGACTACATATTTCGTAAATAATAGCAAATCCGATATACCTACGAAATTTATCACATTTTTAACTGAACGCAAATTACAGGTAGATATTATATATGATCATCTAATAGGATTTATTGATTATTATTTAGATGATTATTATGCGCGATTATATATAATATTTATGAATGAAATAACGAACAATATAATATCGCACAGTTTAATAAATATGAAAATCAACATCAACATAATTAAATCATATATAATATTTATGTATAATACAGGTATTGTTGATGATTCATTGATGTTTGAAATAAATAAATATAACTTGATAACGGATGAATTTAAATTTAAACGAAAATAATATTATGAAATATATAAAAAAGTTACGCAGATAACAATAATGAACTTTCCATTTAAGTTAAGTTATAATACTCTTGTTATGATAATCATAGTTATGATCATAACGTTCTTACTTTTTTTATTTATTGTTGATGATAGTAAGAAACAATTATCAGGCGTATGGATATCGTCAGATGAATTTAATCAATCATCAGGATTATCAACATTGTTGTTAACAATAAATACAAAGTTAAATAAGGGTCAATTAGTCATATCGCCAAATAATTCTGATAATCTCGTGCTTAATAGTGATTTTGATATATCATTCGGAGTTAAGCGCTTTATTAAAACGTTCAAATATAATTTCGAAAATATTAGCGCGAAGTTAACATTTAAATCTGAATCTATATGGCCAAATAATGTTTTGCTCACAATGGATAATGGAATATTATATGTTTATAATACAGATGGTGGATTATTAGCGCAATGTATGCGAAAAATAATTAACTAAAAAAAATAATTTAGCGTATAATAAAATATAATAATGCGGAAATCATTTATTCAAACTAGTCCAGCTACATTATCTGTTATGCGCGCAGAAACAACATTAACACAATCTGGCGGATTTACGGATAGTGTTGATATTGCAAATTATAAAAGTAGTTTTTATTCGCCGAAGCATATTCATAACACACAGAATACTTTAAAGGCTAATTATATGAAAACAAGACATACAGCTAAACTTGGACGTAAGTCTGGTGTAACTGGTGATTAAAAAATGAAATATATTTTTTTTTATACATAAACAACAAATGAGTTTCTGTAAAATCTGTAATAATCTTAATCGCACAACAAATAAAAATACTTGTACTAATTGTCAAAATATAACAGAGATTAATCAAGAAGATAATATCGTTTATACATATGTTGAGAAAACAACAGATATTAATGTTGGTATAATTGATGGTATATCTACTGATCCATGTGCGAATAAAATATACAATAAATGTGAAGTATGTGGCGAATATATATCCGTAATTATTATTGGCAATGAATTAGATGTTATATTTAAGTGTAATTGCGAAGATGAGCCAACGTTTGATAAAAACAATATTATGATTCATGAATAGATATGAATTCACCAATCTTATCACTATTAAATTGGCGATTATTCATCTTAGATTCACGTGAATATTTTATACAAGGATTATCTGACTTAATAACCGCGTGTTCGAATGTGTAACGTGTTTTTGGTAATAAATTATAATAAAGCTTAAGATCAGATTCATTAAACACTATATTACTCGCCTTTATTTTTTTTGTATATTTAGTTATGAAATCAACATCAATATTTACAAATCCATCCATTGCGGATAATAATCCAGCCTCAATAACATAACTGTTAATATCTTTGCGTATTGTAAATCTGTTTGTAATAAAATATAGCGGATAAAAACAACTATTAATTCCGATATTAACAGCTAATTGTGTGGAATGTTGATTATATATATTACTTACTTGTATTTTATTTCCGCGAATATCACGATAGTATATTTCGCGCTCAATTGAACATGATTCGCGTATTAATAAGTTATTCTTAAAGCCCTCATATATACAGCGTTTATATTTAGCCAATGTTAATAAGAAATCTTTATGATTATCAGGATTATCTATTTTTCTTTCAAGTAATTCATATTCATAAAATTTATATAATTCAGACTTATTTCTACCTAATGATATCTTTGAATTTTGGAATTCTTTTATAATACGCATACGAATATCCAATATACGTGTAATATCTAATTCATCAATTATTTGAAATCCATTTTGTTTAAGAAATGATTTATCCAAAACAACATTATTGTATGATATATCACGGCCAAAAATATATAAATATACTCTACATGCGCCAGATATAAATTGATCATTAATATATATATTTGTTTTAACAGCAAAGTTAGATACTGCAGCTATTGTAATTAAATCACTTATACAGACATTATACGCATATCCAGTTAATATCATCTTTGTTAATTCTATATTGCCGATATTAAGATTATTCGCAATTTTACCTAATTCTGTTATGTTATTTTGACCATCAATAAATCCTAACAAAAATAATTTATCTTCGATAGAGAATAATAACTCATTAGGCGGAGGATATATTAACTCATTGAATTTAATGCCTGAATTAATTAAGTTTAAGTATTGACTTGAGAAATCTGTGTTCTGAAATTCAGAATTATCGGCGATTGATAATTTCTTAAGTGCTGATTTATTAAATAAGGATATAGATATACCATCAACACTTCTACCTGTACGTCCAATACGTTGAATATGCGAATTTAAATTTATTGGCGAAATAATAACTGTTGATGCAAAATAATGTGGATTATATTGTACAGTATTTTGATATCCAGAATCAATAACATATCTTAAGTTATCGAATGTTGTGCCTTCTTCAGCAACATTAGTACAAATATATAGCTTGATTACTTTTTGTTCACTATTAAACATCATAATCTTATCAACTTCTTGTTTATAGCGTTTATATTCGACACTATTATTATTAATTTCATCTGAAGTTAAGGATATCGGCAATAATGGAAATTTATTATCAATAACCCAATTCGTTAATTTATTTTTAAGCTGTTTAATATATGATTTAGTCGGCATAAATACAAGAATATTACCGTAAATGAAATCTTTATCTTTAACTGTTTCTATTATTTTTGTGAATGACATATCAATAATATTCTCTGATTTCTTCATAACATAAATATCTTCGCGCTTAGATACTGAGCCAATAACACGTATTAAATGAATATTCTCCTTTATTATCTTTTTAGCACCGCCTTTAAGTGTACTCATCGATAAGAAGTTATTATGTATATTATTATTATCATTTCCACCAATAATATCATCATCAATTGTTGATTTATTATTATGATATTCGAGATCAAAATATTCAAGATATCTTTCATAATCTAATGTTGCAGACATAATAATTAATACAGGTTTATATCGCTCAGATACATTAGGCATATTCATATATTGTTTTATTAATGCCAATAACAGATCTAATTCTAATGAATGTTTATGCGCTTCATCAATAATAATAACTCTAAAGTTATTCTCATCACGTAATTTTTGTGAATCATTATTATTGTGATTTTTTATGATTGATTTAAATATTTCGCATAATGTGCCTGTGCTCATAATCATAAATGGTTTACCTAATTCAGATTTATATGTGCCTGTTGATACACCAAAGTTAACGTTCTGTTTTATTTTGTTAAATACTTTTGGTATATAATCATAAACAGATATAGCCACTAATACTTTTGGTACACAACATACTACAGTAAATGGGTTTAATTTAGTCATTAAATCGAAATCAGTAAATATCTCTGCTGGTAAAAAAGAAGTTTTACCTGTTCCTGTTGATGCATTAATTAATATTACACGTTTATTTGGTGGTAATAATAATACTTTATGAATACAATGTTTTATATAGTTTATTGGCGGTTCTTTATTTATTTCTTCTGGTACATCAATTAAATGAAATGGCTTATATATAGTTATATTCGAAAATACACTCATAATATTTTACTTAAGGACATTATAAATTTTTTATTTTATTTATGAAATCTCTTCACCGCTAATCTTAAAAAATACAGATTTATTATAATCAAAATCTATTGGACGAACATTAAGACCTGGTTGATATGATCTTTCAGGAACAGATGGTAAATATATTTGATTTGGATCAACATCTATATTCGCATTTTGCTTAATTAATAATATGCGCTTATATTGATATAATTCAGAGTACAGATATGATTCTGATTTATTATATTTGCCATATAATTTCTTCGATATAAAGAATGGTGAATCAAGTACAATACTAAATATCTTTTTTATTTCTGATGATTGACCAGATATACCTAATTCTAATTGTGAATCATCTATATTATATTTCTCTACAACCATATCTAGATATGATGATATTTTTTTTATCATATTTACGAGAGATGTATAAAATGTTAGATATATGTTTTTGTTTTCATTATCGCACGTATTATATTTACATAATAAATATGTTAACGTATTATTTACATTAGTAACATTCACATATGTGTTGTTAAATTCTATTTTCGATATCGATATATACGTGTTATATAAATAATATATTGATACTGTATATTCAGCATTAAATGATTTCTTATAATGTTCGAGAATATAATCGAGAAATGGTTCATATTTCATCCAATCATCTTTTGTTTCAAGTGCGTTTATGAGTTTTGTGTTTGATGTTATAAATGATATTTCATTAAGTGGAATTTGTATTTCATCGAATTTATATTCATCGTTGAATGATATATTTGAGTTATGAATTCCGTCTAATGAATCAGTTAATTGATCGCCTAATAGTTTCTTAAACGAGTTAATAATCTGCAAATATTTGATATAGTAAAATGGATATGCGCTAAATCCATATAATATTAAGTCTTCATTAAACTTTATATCAGTATCAATACCTTGTAAAAAATTATACGTCGATATGCGTATGTTATCTGTTTGTTTTGTTTTATTTGTTGATTCTCGCATAATGGATAATTCATCTATTATTTTCACTATATTAATTTTATTTTGTGGTAATGTATATATTTCTGTTTTTAGCGGATATTTAGAATATAACATCATAAATCTCTCAACATCCTTATTTAGACGATTAAATAATGATTCGAATGGTGGATCAATAACTGGATAAGATAATGATCGATGTATATTTATTAACTGCCAATGCGGATGAATAACTAACATATCTTGATATTTGATTTTTGGCAAATTATTAAATATCTTAGGCGGTATATAACTGATTTCAACAATAGATTTATATTCGATTCTTACACGTATTGTTTGAATATGTTTTGCGCGAATAGCATCTAATCGATAAAGTCCATCATTAGAATATCCCTGTTCTTGTAATAGTTCAGTAAAATCATACGCATCTTTAACTGGATCAGGACTATAACAATCATAATCCGGTACAACACCATTTAATGATTCAGGATTATATAATTGATCGCCCATATTTCTTAGTGCAAAATCAATAGCCATACCACCAGTTATTATTAGATTACGTTCTATAATAAATTTTTTCGCAAGTTCCATAGCGGATAATAAAACAGATCTAATGGGATTTCGATATATCTCGAATAATTCGTATTTGTCATTTTCCATTTTTATATATGTTAAAAAAAAATGAATATATTATAATCATTATTTAAAAAATAAATGTTATCAGTTATTGTTGCAGTCAATCGCGATAATTACAATATTGGTATTAATGGCGATTTGCCGTGGTTGAGAAGAATACCAGAAGATATGAAATTCTTTAAATCAATATCATTATTTAAGCCAGTTATTATGGGTCGTAAAACTATGGAATCTATACCTAAACGTTTTTATCCTTTACCTGATCGTCTTAATATTGTTATTTCGCGCACATTAGAGAAATATGATAATACGATTATATTTAACGATTTTAATAAGGCTGTAGATTGGCTTATTAGTTTTAAATTTACAGAAATTATGGTTATTGGAGGTGAAGAAATATATAAACTTGCGCTTAATCATAAATTATGTAAATGCGTATATGTGACATATGTTGATCCTAAATTATGTAAAGAATCTCATGATGGTGATAAATTCTTTCCGCACGATATGATACCTAAATCATTTGTTAAAGAACAATTACATGTTTATGATGATATAAGTATTGTTAAATATATATGCCTTGATATAAATAATGAGGAAATGCAATATATTGATTTAGTTAAGCGCATAATCAAAGATGGATATAGAACATCTAATCGAACAGGCGTTGATACATTAACTGTTTATGGAAATACTATGGAATTTTCTTTACATGATGGTACAATACCATTATTAACAACAAAGAAAATGGCTTGGAAATCAGTTGTTATAGAATTATTATGGTTTATTAGTGGATCAACAAATACTAAATTTTTATTGGATAATGATGTTCATATATGGGATGGTAATACTACGCGTGAATTTCTTGATAGTCGTGGATTATTTGATTTAAATGTTGGTGATGTTGGTCCTAGTTACGGTTATCAATGGCGATTTCATAATGATGAACAACCAATAGATCAATTGCAGAATTGTATTGATCAAATTATTAATGATCCTGAAAGTAGGCGCATAATAATGACTGCATGGAATCCGAAAATGATTGATAAAATGGCATTACCGCCATGTCATATATTATGTCAATTCCATGTTAATACTGTGCTTAATGAATTAAATTGCCACATATATCAGCGATCAGCAGATGTTGGATTAGGTATACCTTTTAATATTGCATCTTATTCTTTGCTTGTACATCTTATATGTGGTATAGTTAATATAAATCCTGGTAAACTAATTTACACAACAAGCAATACTCATATATATACAAATCATATTGATGGACTATTGGAACAGATTATGCGAGATCCTTATAAATTCCCTAAAGTAAAAATAAATACACAAAAAAAAATAGACGATTATAAATATGATGATATTGAGTTAATCGAATATAATTATTATAACCAAATTAAATTAATTATGTGTTAAGCTAAATAAAAAATTTATATATAGTTTTATATTTCTTTTTTATCTATAAATATAATGTTATCTTGTTTATTATTTTTTAACATAACATAAATATCTTCGGCTATTTTATTTTTATCCTCTATAGTCATATAATATTGACATAAAAAATTCAATATTAAACATTTTAAAAATTTATTTCCTCCAGTCTCAATAAAAGTAAAAACATTATCAATAAGATTTTTTTGATTTTCAATAAATACCATAAATAATTTTTCATATATGTCTTTAATTATAACATTTAAAATAGATATTTCCTCTACATTACTAGCATCAATATTTAAAAATTCTATTATCATTTTTTTAACGTATTCAATATTAAGAAAATATTGTAGACTAAAAATTTTTGCATTTGATGAAAATATATTATGATATGTAAATCCTTCCATTACTAAAAATAAGAATAATAAATATACATATATTTCATTTTTATTTTTATCATTAAAAAATTTTATCTTATCTCTTTCTTCACGCCTTAAAATAAATATTTGCAAAAAATCTTTAACAAAATCAGTTTTAGCTTTTGATAAAAAATCTTTAGGATTATGACTTTCTTTGCTTAACAAAAAATTTGACAATTCTTCTTTTACATCTTCTGTTAATACTATATCATCAATATCTAAAAAGTTAATTATATATTTTTCATAAGATACAGGTGGTTCGTATAATAAACCAATTATATCTTCACTTGGTACATGAGTAAAATCATCAGAAGGAGCATCAAAAATTTCTTCATCATCTGAAAAATTATTAATTTGATTTTGTAATTCTTCTGCTTTTTCTAATGTATTTTTTTTTTCATCTCCAGACTGATCTCTCGCATCATTTAATAATTTAATTTTTAACACATTAAGTTTTCTTTTTTTCTCACTTTTTTCTTTTTCTTTTTCACTCAAAGACGTTAACATATCAAAATTTATACGTTCTTTATCATCAGAAACAGATTTTTTATCTAAATCTGAATTAACGGAATAATATGATTTGACATCATCATCTTCATCCTTTGAACTCATTTTAGCTTTAGTAAATGTTTTATCTTTATCTTCAATAAGTATGTATTTACTAAAAAATGTTTTTTTTTATATGTAAAATTAATTACGTATCAAAAAATAAATTGAAAGAGTATTTATTATTATAAACGTATTGTTGAAATGAGTCTTTTAGATAGTTTTGATGGTGAAGATGATGATATATATGATTCATCAATTCATGTAAAAGAATTCATTGAAAGCATTATATCAACTGATACAGCTGTAATTAACTTTTGTTGTGGTGAAGAAATGAATGTTGATAATGAGGCAGAATGGATTTGTAAATCATGTGGCAAGACATTAAATATTGTGCATGATTTATCTAAAGAAAAAATTGATACTACAATATACGTTAATGTTAGTGGATCGTTAGCGAAAAAACAGAGATATATTATATCGACAAATAAAGATCAATATAAGAAGATTCGATATGGATATATTCTCGCCAAGATTAAAGATATGAATAATGGATCGAAATTCATTAAGCTCAGCGATCAAATTTTAGCTAAAGCGCGTGATATCTGTATTGAGATCCTTAACAAACAAACATATCGTAATGAAGTTTTAAAGGAAATCATTGCGATGTCAATCAATGTTGCTTGTATTTGCGAGAATATATATTACAAAGAGAATGAGATTGCTAAGTTTGTTAGGCTTAAAACAAACTCATTTCCAACAGGTAATAGTATTATCACGAACGCATTGGCAAATAAAGAATTATCTGTTGATATTAGCTTAAATATAACAGATTTTAACTTTGTTGTTTCGAGTTACTTTAACAAAATAGATATACTTGATGCAAAGTATATACCTACAGTTATCGAATTGTGTGAAATAACTATGAAGAAACAAATATTATCACATTATATTATGTCATCGAAAGTTATTGGAAGTATATGGTGTGTGATTAAGTTACTTAATATCGATATAAACGAAAACGAATATGAACAAATAGTAAATTCAAAAAAAACAACATTTAGCAAATATTTTAGTGAAATGTATAAATATAAGCGCTTTATTAATCCAGTATTAGATAAAATTGGATTAAAATTAGAGAACTAGTAAAAAAATATAATTTTTTTTTTTATCTAATAAAAAAAACAAAATTAAGATGAGTATTAAATTTATCTTTATATCTGATGAAAGTGAAAAAGATGATAATGTAGATACTAATTATTATATTTTAGTTAAAGATAACGAAAATGTAGAAATTTTAGGAAAAACAGATGATGATAAAGATTCTCTTATTGAAAAAGGTAAATTAGATGAATTTTTTTCGATTTTTAAAAAAATTGGTTCCTTTGGAGTAAATTTCACCAATAACAATAAAAATACATTAGATAATGCAATAAAAAATATTGACGAAAAATATAAACTTACCTTTTTTGGTATTATGTATTATTTTATAAAAATCATCTTTATCCCAAAAAAAAAATATTATAGTTTTAATATAAATGCAAATAGTTTTACATTAATTGTTAATGAAGAAAAATATACATATCGCAGTTCTTCTATAATTGTATTAAAATATAATGAGTTAAATAAATACAATTTTAATTTACATTATATTTGGTATTTTTTAAGTAATTATTATAATAATAATCAACTTACATTTTATATAATGACAACAGATAAAGATATCGAAACAATTTCTAATATATTTAAAGATTTTTTTAATATATATTATGATAATTCTAAAAATAGATATTATTTATCTTTATTTGATGAAGAGGAAAGTAACAATTATTTAAAATCTGAAATATGTCTTGGATTTTTTATCGATGATTACTTTTTTTATAAAGATGTTATAGTAATAAATAAGGATAAATAAGAATAAATAATTATGATGAGCGTTGAATATTTTTTTAAATCATTAAGAAATATATTTAAGACTAAAATTAAATTTATTTTTATATCTAATGAAAATGAAAAAGATGATAATATAAAAACTAATTATTATATTTTAGTTAAAGATATAGGAGATGTAGAAATTTTAGGAAAAACAAATGATGGTGATAATCATTTTTTTTATCAAAAAAGATGAATTAACTGAATTTTTTTTGAGTTTTAAAGAACTTAGATTTGATGAATTTTATTTACATATTAATGTATCTGATGAAAATAATTTTTCTAAAGATATAATGGATAATATTGATGAAAAATATAGACTTACATTTTTAGGTATTATGCATTATATTATAAAAAATATTTTTACCATCGATAATATGTATTATAATTTTAATATATATACAGATGGGTTTAGTTTAGATCTCATAATGAGGACTTATGAACTTCGTTCTTCTCATTTTTTAGTTTCAGAATTTGATGAGTTAAATAAATACGAATTTGTTTTACACTATATATGGTTTTTTTTAAGTATATATTATAATTATGATCAAGTTACATATTATATATTAAAAACAGATAAAGATAAAAAAATGATTAATCATATATTTAAAAATTTTTTTAATATATATTATATTAATTCTGAAGACAAATATTGTTTATCTATATTTGATGATAAACTAGTTGAAGAACATAAGACATTAATAAAGCAATATAATATTTTTATTGATAATTATGTATTTGATACCAAAACTATAATAATAAATAAGAATTAATAAGGATAAATAAATATTATAATAAGTAAATATTCACACTTGATTTAATTCTTTTTTTTAGTATACTAATCAATTTATCATATTTTGGGCACATGTAAATAGTATAGTTATTTTTTTTATCAAAAAATGATAAACAAGCTAATATCGCATCTACATAAACGTAATTATAACACATTGAATTTTTACAATCAGATGTAAATGAATTCGCAAATAAACTATCTAATGAAAATGAATATATATTTGCTGAAGATCCGTGTAAGTTTGACTTAATTAATGCTAAGCGCTTATCATAATAATATCTATTATCATAATAAAAAACAAATATATCCACTATCTTATTATTAGTGCCGCGCACAAAAATATTGTTATAGTTAACTGAATAGTTGCCTATAATTATCTTGTCCATATTTAATATTGATATAAAATATTTTTTTTATTATTCCTAATAAAATATAAAGAATGGTGAATAGTTGCGTTTCTACAACAATAAGTTCAACGAATATTGGATTCGCTCCAGTTCAGAAAATCAAAACAACATGTGTGTTAATGTCATTTAAATTTGGCGGACATACAACAGCTTATGAAAATCCTCTTAGCGTGGATGTAAAATATGTTAATGAATCAGCTATATTTAAATCATATGCGAAAAGTGTTAAATCAATGTTGTTAAATAATTTACCATTCGCAATTAAGAATAATATTTCATCTGTTAATTATTCATTAGGTGCTGGATGTGCAAATATAAGTGTTGTTTGTAAATGTTCATTATCAGCTGTTAATTCAGTTATTAAAACAGCGCTTAAGAATGCTTCTAAAGCCGCAATTAAGAAGAATTATTCATTCTATGCGCAAGGTATTACAAAAATATCTGCAAGTCAAATTGATGAGCTTATAAATTCACTATTATCATTTAATTCACTAAGTATTGCGATTATTGGTAATATGAAGAATATTGATAAAAAAGTATTAGACGCTAAGCTTAAGAATTCATTAACAGATGTATGTTCAAAGAGTGGTAGTTTACCTATGTTAAAGGATTTAATGAATACCGCATGTGAAGTTAGTTCTATTGCTAAAAAAAAGAAATACGCTATTTTTCCTGAATGCGGAACATATACAACAAGTGGTGATGTTGGTGATTCGACAGATAATGATAATAAAAAAAAGATTGCCGCAAATTTAAAAGTTATGAGTAAACGCTTTGGTGATAATATAGTCGCATATTCTTGTGCTGTATCATGTTTAGCTAATGCAACATCTGTATTGAGCGAATGTTCGTAAACGTATATATATTTTTTTTATTCTAACTCTTTCTTTATCTCATCTATTTCATCAGTATTATTTGACGCAATTGCATTATCTGATTGTATTTCATATTCGAACAAGAATGGATCTTTACCACTTATTTTGCGTGGAACAAATTTACTCTTTAATGATGATTCAATTAATTCATCGCGTATATCACATTCACGAATAATTTCACGTTTATTTGGACTTCCTCGTTGAAGATATTGTATACACTCATACAGTAATACACGCATAGTTAATATTTTACCTGATCCTGGCTCATATTTGAGTTTCTCTGAAATAAATTTATTAATGATATTCTCAGAATTTTTGTATTTCTCGGTCTCATTAAATATTGTTTGTGATTTACATTTATTAATATCGCCATTATACTCATTCCTAAATTTCTCATAATAATGAATAAGAATAGACAAGAATGCGGATTTATAATTATCATCATTACAGAATTTATCAATAACGCGCGTATCCTTTAACTTAATAAATGGATTATTAGGATTTTGATATTCTATTGTCCTAAATGTATTCTTTGGTTTATAAAACATAATTCTTCTCCATGTACCATGATCACTTGTCCTAATAATAAAGCTATAATTTTGGAATGTTGTTATCGGCGCATTAACAGTAATTACTTCTTGTTTTCCATATAATTCGCGCTCATTCTTTTTCTCTTGTGATAATAATTTCTTAAGTTGCATATCATCTAATACTGTACCTTTGCGAACTTCACTAATCGTAATTATTCGCATATTATTTAACTGCATCATAATTGATGAAGCCGAATTTGCGCTAGAATCATTCTTTGTTAATAATTCAGATTTAGTTGTCACATGATATTTATTCCCGAAAGTATTCTCTATAAATTTCAAACATGCAGTTTTACCATTCTCACCAGAACCACATATCTGTAACAATATATTTTGTTTATCTGACGAATCTAATCCACTCGCCCAATGTATAAAAATAAATTCAAACGCATCAGGTTCAATGATAATTTCACTAAATATGCGATATATTTCTTTCACATAAAAATCATCTGGATCATAAGGTTTATATATCGTTTCTGTATTTCGCGAAATAAGATAATTATGATGTTTATCGATAAATCGCACTTTAACTTTGTTAGGATCATTTATATCTCGCGCATCTAATTCTAATATACCATTAGCAACACCAAATATATATGGATCCATATCAAGAAATGAATAAAATCTTGGATTAGTCAATATTGACTTTAATACTTCACGAACAGATTTAGAAAACATATTTGTATTCATCTTATCATATGATTTGCGCAATTTTTTAAGAATATCTTTAGAAACATCAACATTAAGTATTTTCTTGTTAATATCCGTATTATCCGAATATTTGCCATATTTATTTTTCTTCGCCACAGATAAATCATAACCAAGTTTTTTAACAACATCCATAGTATCTTTCATCAAATTTAATTTACTATTTTCGATATCCTTATACTTCTTATATATTATATCTGATTTAGTATTAATGAATTGTAATATAGCATCTTCATCTGCTTCAACCCATATATTTTTAATACGCGTATTATTATTCGTTGTATTATCAAATCCATCATTAAAATAATACCATACGTTATTCGAATACACGAATTTATCAATAAACAATATACTAACTAATTCAGAAATATCATTATCTGATACATACGTCGTTAATGTGTTTGATACAGATTGATTGAGTTTATCCAATATATATTGATTTAAGATATTATTATAGAGGTTATTGAAATTATGTTTTAACTTATGAATTAGGCTACGAATAATATATTTATTATCGTTTATTTTTTTCTCATATTTATATGGATTTTTCTTTATATCTTCCCATTTGTTATTAAAATCTTTATGAAACTTAGTCTGTAAACTAAACCATTTCGCTAATACATCTGTTTGAGAGTTAACAATATTTCTCTGTGATAATATCAAAATATCCTCCCAATCAGTTTCAGTTATTTCACAATTCTGTTCGAAATATAATGTTTTAATAATGCGCTTCATAAATAATCGTATATCGCGCATATTAGTTTTATGTTCATTATCGATTATTGTTTCTAATTCATCAATATTATCTGATGATTCATCAATCATACTATCCTCACAATCCTGAATATTAATTGTTAAAACAGTATTATCGTGTTGATTATCATAAATCGAAATTATCTTAATATCCTCAATAACTTTAATAACATCTTTGCTCTGTACTGTAAAGTTATTACCATTATATTTCTTAATATATTCGCGCATACCTGTAAAATAATATTTTGTTGGATTTTTGCCATATGTCGGCATAGGAACTTTAATTTGATAACTTCCTTGAACGTAACATATTTTAATATCATCTTCATCAAAAACTCTTTCGATAAGATTATTATAATCCATTAATAGTGAATTGCGATAATCGCTCATAGATCCATTATTATCAGTGAATATATTATTAAAATCGAGATCATTAATATATTCTATGAATCCTAATATACGCTCTTTATGATTTATAGATACATGTATTGATGGAAAATAAATATATATAAATCCCTTATTCATAAATACATGATATTTTAGTTTTATTGATTTATCAACATCATTTAAGAATTCCGTCTTCACATGAATATAATCCTCGATAATTTTGAATAATATTTCTGATAACTCGAACACATCATCACAAAAATTAGTTGAATGATTTGGCTCAATGCGTTCACGTTTACCTCGTTTATTAATCTTAAAGAACTCATATTTCAGTAAAAGGCAACTATCATTATTGTTATATTCCTCAATAGTTAATAATCTATCATCATCACTGAATTTATTAAGCTCATTGTATAAATTATTTATCTGATTATATGGTAATGTGAAGAATTCCTCATACTGTATTTTTTTTAACGAATGTGTTAATGTTTCAGATTTCCTATCTTTTTTAGATGCGTAATTTTCCATAAAATATATTATCGAAGAATTTATATCACCATGTATGTTATTTAATATATCATAATCGATCAACAAATTTTCCATTAGTTTGATAGTATTATATATATACAAAGCTAAATTTAATTTTTTATCAAAAATTGAATTTCTCACCATATATAATAAAACAATAATGTCTGACGCAGATAGTGATTTACATGATGCTGAGAGTGAATTCTTTGATAATCAAGACGAAGATGATAATGAAGGTGATGAAATCTATTATGGAGATGATGATGAAGATGACGATGAGGATGAAAATGATGATGATAATGAAGACGAAAATGATGATGACGATAACGACCATG
>SXGR01044602.1_pt1 | contig 38915 bp, 30 predicted proteins | sample 3174711 | NCBI WGS metagenome assembly SXGR01 (sample SAMN11356860, study PRJNA531348) | freshwater metagenome | isolation source: freshwater sample F1-60 | place: China: Fuxian Lake, Yuxi | collected 2017-12-25
AAAAAACTTGCCCAAAATTTAGAAGGCTGCGAGAAACATGACTTACCCCGAGGCGCTTATCACTACTATATCTTCGGTTCAGATCCAGGCCTGCAAGCCCGGAATTTCATATCAAAAGTTCCAAAGAATGCAGTGAATCTACCGCCAGTTATTGACTTAGAATACGACCGCAGATTTAATCATGCATTGCATTACAACCATAATAAAAAACGGTTCATACAAGAAGTACGTGAGTTGGATCGAATATTGAGAAATCACTATGGAAAAGAACCCATTTTTTATACCAATGCCCGATTTTATCATGCGCTTATCAAAGGAAATTTCAAGAATCCCATCTGGATTTGTGACCTGAAAAGTGAAGAATTGGATTATTTGGATTCATCAAAATGGCATTTTTGGCAATATAGCCATACCTCGCGCATCCCAGGAATCTCAGTTGCGGTCGACATGAACCTCTACAACGGGACTAAGGAGGATTTTGAGAATAAATTAATCAGCCAAAGAATAAAATAATTTGATTTCGTCTATTCAATTGGGTGCCGAACCTTAGAAATCAACACTTTTAGCCGAATTTGAGTCGATTTGTGTTGCGACCTTTGTGAAGGCTTAAAATCCCTGTCAGCATGTCCAATTCTACTTCTTTTACATTAGATGACCACATCTACACAACGCTAAATTGTATGAATTGCGGAGAAACCCTTATAGGTAGACGTGATAAAAAATTCTGTGACGATCACTGCAGAAGTTTGTATCATAATGTGACCAATGCCGCTCAATATAACCTTGTCCGAAAGACGCATACCATCTTGCGCAAGAACAGAAGGGTTTTGTGGCAGGCCATAGGTGTTTTCCGTGATCAAAATACAATTCCGATTCACTGGTTAACGCAACGGGGCTTTTCTTTCCAACATTGTACACAAAGAATCGATCAAAAGGAAGATTCACCGGTGATTGTATGTTATGACATTGCATATCAATATCAAGGACATAGTGTTGTTCAAATCTTCTTTTGGACGACGGATTCTCGAGCGGCTTAATTTCAGATTTTCTTTATCTTTGCACTCTGATTGGTGATCCTGTTTTTTGACAGCTAGCCAAAACTATGGTGATCGTAGCTCAGCTGGTTAGAGCGCCTGATTGTGGTTCAGGAGGTCGTCGGTTCGAACCCGATCTTTCACCCCATTTGAATGCCGATGTTGGAACATCGGCATTTTTTTTGGGATGTATATTTTATGATTCCTTTTCTTCAGTGGCCTTTTTCAAACAGTGCCCCTTTTCAAAAAATTTTAGATATTGTTGCGTTAAACCTCGCCGGGGAATAATGGTCTTTAACAGCTTGTTACAATAAACATGAGATACATCATCGTTACGGTTTTTTGTTTGCTGTTCTCCAAGAGCCATGCTCAATCCCTTTATTTCCCGCCGATTGCATCAGGAAATTGGGACACCCTTTCCGCCCAACAAATGGGCTGGTGCCAGCCCGTCATCGATAGCATGCTGAACATGCTCGACACCAACAATACCAAGGCGTTTATCCTCTTAAAAGATGGCAAGATCGTTATCGAACGGTATTTTAATGGCCACAATGCATCAACAAATTGGTATTGGGCATCTGCGGGCAAAACCATTACATCCACATTGGTTGGTATCGCTCAACAAGAAAATTACCTGCAAATTTCGGACAGCACCAGTGATTACCTCGGAGCCGGGTGGAGTAGTCTGACCCCCCAGCAAGAGGAGCGCATCACGATCCGTCACCAGTTGACTATGACGACAGGGCTGGATGATCGGGTCCCAGACTTGTATTGCACCGATGACACTTGCTTGCAGTACCTCGCCCCGCCAGGAACACGCTGGGCCTATCACAATGCGCCCTACACCTTACTTGATCCCGTGATTGAATACGCCACCGGCAGAAGCCTAAACCAGTACATGAATCAAAAGATCAAAACGCCTACCGGGATGGACGGCCTTTTTCTGCCTCAAGGCTACAATCAGGTTTTTTTCAGTACGGCAAGGAGCATGGCGCGCTTCGGATTGCTTATGCTGAATAGAGGTGTTTGGAATGGTACTCCTGTGCTGGCAGATACCGCTTATTTCGAACAAATGACCAGCACATCACAGAACGTAAACCTGGCGTATGGCTATTTATGGTGGCTCAATGGAACGGCTAGCCATATGGTTCCGCGTGTTCAATGGGCTTTTCCTGGAAATTTTTTCCCTGACGCACCGGCTGATGTATACGCTGCCTTGGGCAGCGATGGCCAGTTTATCAATGTTGTTCCATCTCAGAATATGGTTTGGCTTCGGATGGGCGATATTCCCAATTCTGTTGCGGTTGACTACCTGTTGAACAACGAAATCTGGAAGTTCATCAATCGATTTGACTGTGGTCGAACCACGCAAATGCATCCCATCGCCGGACAGCTCAAATATGCAAACTCCGGACAAACGCCTTTGGCTGGCGTGGTGGTTGAACTTGTTGACAGTGTTGGAAACACAACGGATCGGGATACAACGGGCGCTGCCGGTGATTTTATATTGGCGGCAAGCTTAGGAAGTCGTTACCAACTCAAACCGATTCCTACGTATTCGACCGGCGGCATCAATGCGACCGATGCTCTTCAGGCCAGCCAGCATTTTACCGGTGGCTTGTTTTTATCGCCTTTATCGCGCTCAGCGGCCGATGTGAACAACAGCGGCAGCATCAATGCCACCGACGCGCTGAACATCAACCGACGAACAGCACAGGTGATCCTTGATTTTCCGTCCGGCAACTGGCGGTGGGATACCGCCTACCGAGTGGCCGATTCATCATCGGCCAACATCACGCTAAAAATTCTATGTACGGGCGATGTAAACGCCTCATTTGCTCCCGTTCCTTCTCCCCCTTCATGGCAGCTTGATAGTCTGTGGTCTGCCTCACCAGGTTTCATTACAGCTCAGGTAAGTATGACTCAAGCAGGCAGTGGGATTTTTGACCGGGGTATATGTTGGCGAAATAGCCCAGGGGCCACTGTCGCAGACAGCTTAGGTTCGGCCGGAAAAGGCAGCTTTCCTTTCAGTTTGACCTTTATGGCTGGACCTGGGCCTTTGTTTGCACGCGCTTATGGCCAAAACGCGGCGGGCACTTACTATTCTAATGAGAGAAGCATTACGCCACCGGTGTGCCCAACCTCCACAGTGCGCGACACAATGGGTAATATTTATCCTACCATTGCCATTGCTAATCAATGTTGGATGGGCAGCAATTTGCGTACTTCTCGATTCAAAAATGGGAACATCATCGCTTTCCCCTTAACAGCGCAAAGCTGGTCGTCGACTTTCACGCCTGCCCATGGCATCTACAACAACAGCGCGACCAACGATAGTGTATACGGACGGCTCTATAATGCCTATGCAGCTGCTGATTCGAGGGGGTTATGTCCAACAGGCTGGCATGTACCCTCCGACGCGGAATGGAATTCACTGTCCACTGCCTTAGGGGGAAGCCTAACAGCTGGTTTTGCCCTGAAAAGCACATCGGGATGGGCATCGCTGGGTAATGGAAACAACAGCTCGGGCTTTACCGCACTCCCTGCTGGATTTAGGAGGGAAACGGGTGCATACGATGGGATTTTGAGCCATGCTTATTGGTGGTCTTCGACTTCCGTTCCAACGAACAGCGCGAATGCTTATCACAGAAGGGTATCTTTCAACGCGCAAAATTTATTTCGCGACAACAGTGATAAACGTTTGGGTTATTCAATTCGATGCATTCTCGATTAGGCCATCTATTCGATGACTTTGTTGACTAGGTTTCGGTATGGATCAATCATCTACTGAGTTCAATCACCGCCTTCGGTTCCTTCTTTTGGACGTTCGTGTGTCGTTTCGCTCTACAGCTTCTGAGCCGTTTTGGGCAGGGAAAAGCGCATACCCGCCCCGATTGGGATTCAGCAGACTGGATTGCGCAATTTGTTCTAACGCTAGCTTTTTTAACATTCCTTGCCACTGAAATCCTGGCACAGTATCTTCACCTTCGGGAACATCGGAAGGCGGCCATAGAATACCCTCTGGTTTACCAAAGAACACCGTGCGGTTGGGGCGCTGATTGGTGAAAAACATATGGAGTGAGTCGGATAATATGCGGTTTAAACCAATATATCCACTGTCTTCGCCCGTCAGGTGGTAGAGTGCTCTTGAACGCTCTACGGCATGAAGAGATTGGATGAGCCCTGAGTCGAAGTACAGTTGAATTTTGGCTGCAGTGATTTGATGATATAAACTGTCGTTTAGCCGATCGGCGAGCACCCCGCCTTCATGCATGATTAGTTTTCCAGACCGACTTCCCTGAAATTGCACTTGAATGTTGGGGCCGCTCAGCTGAAAAGTGGCTGGCCAAATCAAAGGCGATCCAACAAGGAGGGCCATACTGTCGGTTTGATGGTATACCAACGAATCGCAACGCATGACCGCATCGGTCGATTGTCCGGCAACTTTTCCCCATGCATGAAACAGCCAGGTACTGTCGAACTGCTGGCTTTCATTTGCGTTTGGCATGCGCTCATTTCTTATACGCAAGATTCTCATGGCCAGGATGGTATCGGAGCTGAGGTTGAAGGTATCACGTGTTTGGGGACGTTGCCGACTCGACTGACCTTCCGTCGATGAATCATCCGCTTCTGTACCAAATGACCGAAGCAGTGGATTTCCCCAGGCTTTGTAGTGGGCTCGTGAACGGTCAAATTGCAAAGACTGGGCCCTGATCTCAAACTTTTGTACCGTATCGATCCATTGAACCCGACCTGTTGCCATTCCCGATCCCCGATTTTGGTCGACATACAAGCTATCCGTAAACAGGAAATATCGGTTTTCATTGCGAACCTCGCATAATGGATAGAAATGTCCTAATCGCGTGCGCAGCGCATACCAGCCACCGCTTGTCTCCATTTCAGTGCCCCTACTCAGGATGTGGGTTGGTGCTATAAAGTACATGCGGCCCGATTTTCGGTTGTAGCGTAGTGAATCAGCCGTGAGCGTTAAGGAATCGTCTTCCAATTGAACATGGTGGGTAAAAACCATTTCCCCAGACCCCACGTCATAGCGGCCGAGTTTACTGGTCAATCGAGTGCTGCCGTCCTCCATTTTGGCTCCCTGCGTGTAATTGACCTCGCGCTTTGATGTATTGTAGCTCAATTCGGGGGCATACAATCGGAGCGCCTCGTCGGACAATACCACATCTTGGAATAGGCGAGCACTACCTGCTTCGGCATCGTACTCGAGGTAGCGACAACGCACCTGAAGATTTTCTCCTGGTTCCACAATGCGCACTCGTCCGTAGGCTCTGGCTTGTCTGCCGCCATCAAACATCAGGGCACTATCGCAATACAAGATGGTCTGGTTGTGTCTAAGGCGTACATTACCTTTTAATGCGCGAACGCCGGCTGATCCTCTGTAGCTAAACTCATCAGACTGCTCTATGACCATTTGTTGTGCGCCTTGCGCGGATGAATCGATCGAAAACAGCATACCCGCTAAAACAAGCGCTGTTCGGATCATTGATTTCGTGGAGGACATCACAAACGACATGCACGCGAAGGTACAAATATCATGGGGACTGCGTTTTACTGGTTGTAGCGTATTTTTCGACCATGAATGGGCAGAACGAGGTAAAAAAGAACAAATCTCACATTTTAGGCCTACCCAGTTGGTATCCTTGGGGTGAAGGTGATCACAATGGATTGTTCTGTTTGGCTCAGTTGGAGGCGCTAGCCGCCTCAGGGCATCAAGTGGGCCTATTGGCTGCCGTTAGCCATCCGAATGCCGCAGGGTCGCGCGGCCTTGAAGTTCAACAATACAACTGGGGATTTGCCTGTGTAGCCCTATATCGTTCGGGACCAAGCCCATTGCTTCAGGCGTTTAGATACGCATGGGCTATGCATAAGGCGTGGAAACATTATGTTGTGTTAGCGGGTTATCCCCAAAATATACTCGTTTTGGTGGCCTGGAAAGCAGGTCTTTTTGCCCGATGGCTCCAATTTCGTTACGGAATTTCATATTATGTGATTGAACATTGGGGTTTATATATATCTGATGAATACAGGAATAAATCTATTTATTTAAAGTTTTTATTCAAATTTATTTTTACTGGAGCTTATCGCGTTGGTGCGGTGAGCGAAACACTGGGCCGGGCTTTGTACGACCATAAAATCACTCCACGAATACCTCAAATTGTGCCGAACGTGGTGGATACGGACGTATACCGTCCGGACCAAAATGCTGCGCAAAATCGGGGTGGATCCGAGTCCATTCTGGGTCATGCGGATCGGGTATTGAAGGATCAGCCTCCTTTGCTGATGCATGTGAGCAATTTGGCCGATGTGAAAAATTTCGATTTTGTTCTCGATGTATTTGCTGCGTTTAGAAAACGCTATCCGGAGGCGCGCCTGTGGGTGGCTGGTGCCTTCAGCCCTTCCGAAACGACTTCTAAATATCTGGCCGACAAAAGCAATCATGATATCATGAGCCATGTTGAATGGTTCGGCTTTGCCGATCAACAAACCCTTCTTCGGCATTATCGACGTGCAACGGCCTTGATCCTTGCCAGCAGGCACGAAACCTTTAGTATTGTTGCGGCAGAAGCCTTCGCGTGTGGCTGTCCGGTTCTAAGTACTCCGCTCTCGGCTTTGGATGCCTTTGGGAATTGGGGAACCCGCTGCAGTTTGCCCTCACAGGATCCCGAAGCCTGGGCCGATGTACTGGAGGGTTGGACAAAATCTAAGCCCTTTGTGCCCCCCCATGCTTGGGAAGCCATGCATCAAGCCTATGGAAAAAAGGCAGTAGGAGAATCAATAAGTAAATGGATAACAGAGAATTAAAGCTATCTAGTAGAACCATTACTTATACTTTAATAAGTAGAGCCGCTCAAGCGGTTGGCTCGCTGCTTTTGCTGTTTTTGACCGCACGATGGGGTGGTGCACAGGTGCGTGGAGAAATCAGCGTACTTCTGGCCACGCTCACGTTGGTAAGCCATTTGGCTTCATGGGTGGGCGGGGGCACACTGGTGTATTGGGTAATTCGTCATTCACCGCGTCATTTATTCTACCTAGCAATGGCTTGGAGCCTGGGGGTGAGCCTCTTTTGTGGATTTCTGTTGCCCATAAGCCCCTATGGTTTGTCGATCTACACCTCCTATTGGGTCGCGACGCTCGTTTTGTTGAATACCTCCGTAGTGGTACGCAGCATGCTGGTGGCGCTCAATCAGATTAGAACCGACAACCTGTTGGGGCTTTTGGCCTTAGGGATGCAGATCATTGCGATCGTTTTACTAATGGGATTCATGGGGCAAAACAACCTCCCGGGATTCCTCATGGCCTATAATTTCGGTCAACTGATCTTGCTTTTGGCTGCCTTTTACCCCCTGCGTTATGCGCTTCTGTCGCCGCAGGATTCGGTTAAAACCCAACCTCTTCTTTCTATTTTTCGCTCTTTGTTTAAAACCGGTAGCTGGGCACAAATGGCCAGCCTATCCCAGTTTTTCGCGTATCGGCTGCTTTATTATTTTTTGAGCCTACAAAATGGATACAGCTCGGTGGGGCGGTTTTCTGTGGCTGTGGCCTTGGGCGAATCGGTTTGGCTTTTGACGCGCTCAGTTTCGCTATCGCAAGCCACCACCATCTCGCGAATGGCCAGTGAATTAGAGGCTCAAACGCTTACGAAAAAATGGTATAACCGGGTGGGTCTTTTGAGTGCGTTTTTCATTGGTGGATTGCTTGTTGTGCCGGGCACTCTTTGGATGCAGCTGCTTGGGTCAGAATTTTCGGGAATTCCTACTCTGCTCCTGTATATGTCGCCGGGATTGTGGTTTTTATCGATTTCAAACATCCTGGCGCACCACCAGGCTGGACTGGGCCGGTATGCGGTTAATGCCTACTCGTCTTTTGCCAGCCTGATGACCCTTGCCTTGGGGCTTCTTTTCATGCGCAGTTCATCACTTGAATCGGTTGCCGGACTACAAAGTATGGCCTATTTGGTGGGATGGGCCATTCAGTATCGTTCTTTTCATCGACCGATCACCTCATCAGTCGCTGTCTCATGACCTGGCTGCAGTCGCTGTCTCATGACCTGGCTGCAGTCGCTGTCTCATGACCTGGCTGCAGTCGCTGTCTCATGACCTGGCTGCAGTCGCTGTCTCACGTTCCGACTAATTTGACGCGCACCGCATCGAGCAGTATGGGTTCAATTTCCAAACACTTTTGAAGTAGACGATCGGCCTCCTGGCGAAATTCAGCTGATTTCTTTTGGTCGGCCAAACTGCCCGCGTTGATGGTGACATTCATCCACGCGCCATAAACAGCGCTTCGGATGCACAATACGGCCACGCCCACATCCGATACGGAGTTTGGGTTACCCTTTTCGATGAGTTCTTGAATGGGATCGAGGCAGGCAAGCGCCATTTTCATGGTTTCGAGGGGCACATGGGTCGCATAGACCGTTGCTTGCTCGATTCGTTGCTTGCGTTCCGCTTTTTCTTCCTCCGAGCTTTTGGGCAATCCAAAGGCATTCATGATGCCATCAAAAGCACGGGTATCTTCATCGACCTTACGCAAGAGGAGTTCCTTTTGCTTTTGGCAAGTCCGTGCTAGTTCGCTAAACCGATCCAAGTGCGCTTCCCATCCCCTTTTACCCGCCGACAAATTGGCTACCATGGCACCAAGCGCAGCAGCCAGTGCCCCAACGGCCGCTGAGATTGAACCGCCTCCGGGCGCCGGGGATTCGCTCGCTGTTTCGTCGGCAAGGTCTGAAAGAGATAAGTGTATCAGCCTTTGGTCGGCACTTGAAGACATTTTGTATTCAATTATCCGCTCTTCGGGCTGGAAGGGTGAAAGTTCCGACAGTCCCATGGTGCGCACGGCGCAGTCGATGAGTTCTTTTTCCGAAACACCTTCACTGCGTCCCATTTTTTTAAGGAAATGCCGACCGGCGTCGACCAAACACGAAAGGGGTACGAGGCCGACCAATTCAGAACCTGTTACCCGAATACCCCGCGCAGTGGCCGCACGCACCACCTCATCAAACGCCATATGCAAAGGAGTTTGCATTAAATCGGTGAGATTCATGGAGATCTGCGCCGTTTTGTATTCTTCTATATACCATCCCACAGCCTTTACCGCTTTTAACGTGCCGGGTATGCGCAGCGGTTGTCCATCCTCACCCACCATAATTTTACCGGTTATGGGGTGACCCTCACGCTTCACCCTTCCGGCTTCGCGTACATCGAAGGCAACCGAATTGGCCAGGCGAACCGATGGTGTGTTAAGATTGATGTTGTAAGCAACCAGAAATGGGCGCGCCCCGATCACTGTGGCACCTGTTTGCGCATTAAATGTACTTGGCCCAAAATCAGGCTTCCAGTTGGGGTCTTTCAGCTTGGCGGGTAGTCCTTCGTATTCGCCTGCGCGGATATCGGCCAGATTTTTGCGCGACGGCTGGGTTGCCGATGATTCGTAGAGGTAGACAGGAATATTGAGCTCCTCGCCCACTCTTTTTGCCAGTTTTCGGGTATATATAACGGTTTCTTCCATACTGATGCCCGAAATCGGAATGAATGGGCAAACATCGGTAGCGCCCATGCGTGCGTGTTCGCCTTGGTGTTGCCGCATGTCGATAAGGCGTCCGGCGACGGAAATGGCTTTGAATGCGGCTTCCACCACCGCTTCGGGATGTCCTACAAAGGTATACACGGTTCTGTTGGTGGCCTTACCTGGATCGCGGTGGAGTAATCGGACACCTTCGGTACTGGAAATCGCAGCGCTGATCTCGTCGAGTATGCGCAGGTCGCGCCCTTCCGAAAAGTTGGGCACGCATTCGATGATTGGATTCATGGGGCAAATATAATTGGCCAACCAAAAGCCTGTTCCCTCCTCTTTATGCCGATATTTGCATTCGGTTTCATTTGTTCCCTATTTTATGTCTAAAGTACATTTATTCCTGTTGTTGCTGATTGTTGTGGCTGCTGGGGTGATACTCAGCACGGTCGATGAAAGCAGTTCATACGAGAATTTTGCCACGGCGGAAGCGAATCCGGGCAAAGAATTTCATGTGGTAGGCACCTTGCATAACCCCAATGAAATGGAATACGATCCCTTAAAGGACCCCAATTTGTTTCGTTTCTTTCTGAAAGACCAAGCGGGCGCTGTGCGGCAGGTGGTGTATCACGACAGTAAACCCCAGGATTTTGAACGTTCCGAGCAAGTGGTGATCATTGGGAAAATGTCGGGTTCTGCGTTTGAAGCCAGTAAAATCTTGACAAAATGCCCTTCAAAATACAACGAGGACAGTGTGGAAGTTCGTTCAACAACCCGTAATTCGTATAAACTCATGGTTCGCCCTGGGCAAAACCCAATTTCTGATCGTACGATATGACCTACTCGGGTGAATGGTTGCTTCCGGGCGAACTCGGACATGCCGCAGTGCTCTTATCATTCTTTACGGCCTTGCTTGGGGTGATCAGCTTTGGTGCCCAAACACGCGGCCTCGAAGGCGGACGCTCACTGAGTTGGCAGGGATTGGGACGGTGGGCCTTCGGTCTTCACACTTTGGCGGTGGTCTCCATTGGCGTGGTCCTCTTTGTGGTGATCTATCAGCACCGCTACGAATACCATTACGCATGGTCGCATGCATCACGCGCCTTGCCAACCCATTACATCATATCAGCCTTTTGGGAAGGCCAAGAGGGCAGTTTTTTGTTGTGGATGTTTTGGAATGTGGTATTGGGTCTCTCCATTATTCGAACCGCAGGTCGATGGGAGGCGCCTGTGATGGTTTTCGTTTCTTTGGCCCAGGTGATGCTGTCTTCAATGCTCCTTGGTCTTTATGTGGGCGATATCAAAATTGGAAGCAGTCCGTTTGTGCTTCTGCGTGAAAGCATGCAGGCGCCCATTTTTCAGCAGGCCGACTACCTGAAATACATCACCGATGGCAATGGCCTGAATCCGCTGCTTCAAAATCCCTGGATGGTGATTCATCCCCCTGTTCTCTTCCTGGGATTCGCAGCGACCTTGGTGCCATTCGCTTATGCCATGGCGGGTCTGGCCACACGTCAGTATGGTGAATGGGTGCGACCCGCGCTTCCCTGGACCTTATTCGCCACAGCAATGCTCGGAACGGGAATTGTTATGGGCGCAGCTTGGGCCTATGAATCCCTCAATTTTGGCGGATATTGGGCGTGGGACCCCGTTGAAAATGCTTCCCTCATCCCGTGGCTTTGTTTGGTTGGTGGCTTACACCTGATGCATACTTGGGAAAAAAGGAAACAGTCCTTACCCTCAGCAAGCATCCTGATCATCTTATCGTATATCCTCGTCTTGTATGCTACTTTTCTTACCCGCTCGGGTATTTTGGGCGACAGTTCGGTGCATGCATTCACGGATCTTGGGATGTCGGGTCAGCTTTTGGTCTTCCTCTTTGCGTTTGTGTTGGCCGCTGCAGTGCTTTTGATCCTGTCTTGGAAACATATCCCCCGTCAACAACAGGAGGAACCCTTGTGGTCGCGGGAGTTCTGGCTTTTTATGGGATCACTGGTTATGGCTTTAAGTGCCTTTCAGGTATTGTTTAGCACATCCATCCCTGTTTGGAACCGCCTATTTGGCACCAATATGGCACCACCAGCCGATGTGGTGGCCTACTACAACCGTTGGCAATTGCCCATCGCCGTACTCATCCTTTTGCTTGGAACCCTAGCCCATTTACTTCCCTATAAAGGCAGCAGATCAGTACCGGTGAAGAAATGGCTCTTGTTTTTGATTATCCCCACCCTTCTGCTCACAGCGGCTGTAGCCATTCCGCTTCAATACGCTAACTGGACCTACATCTTACTCCTGTCTTCCTCCATACTTGCCCTACTGGGTCACCTCGGATTGCTGTGGCAGCAAAGAAAAAAGTGGCTTCGATCGGGCGGTGCGGTGGCACATATGGGCTTTGCGCTGATGATGTTGGGTGTTCTCATTTCCTCTTCGAGGAGAGAAGTGGTATCGGTTAACCGCTCAGGTTACGCCTACGGCGGACAATTTGATGAAAAGCAAAACCGTGAAAATGTGCTCCTCTGGAAAGGTGAAGCATTGGATATGCCTCCGTACCGCGTGACATACCTGGGGGATTCTGTGGCGGAACCCAACCACTATTACAGAGTGCAGTATGAGGAACTCAATCCGAACGGTGAAGTAATCGATCGATTTGTGCTGCTCCCCAATGCGCAAATTAACCCTAAGATGGGTTTGATTGCCACACCCGATACCCGTCATTATGCATTCAGCGACTTATACACCCATGTAACCCAAGTTATGGACAAAGAGGCCAGCAGCGGCAGTAAGGAATGGGGGCCGCCTGAACCACTGATGTTGTCGGGTTCGGGAGATACGGTGATGATGCGTGACGGGCTCTTGATTTTTGAAGGGGTCACCACTGAATTGCCGGGTGATTTATCCGCTCAACTCCAAGATGCCGATGTTGCGGTTGCCGCTCAAGTCACCTGGAAAACGCTGAAGGAGTCCTACCGCCTTAGACCGGTTTATGCCATACGTAAGGGTGCTGAATTTCGGTTTGATGATGTGCAAGCGGAAGCTGGAATTAACCTGAGTTTCCGAAGAATTCACCCCGATAAAAAGCAAATTGAACTGGCTGCTTCTGTGGCAGCGCCCGAGCCGCGCGATTATATCATCATGAAGGCGCTTCGCTTCCCTATGATTAATTTGTTGTGGCTGGGTGCTGTGCTCACTACATTGGGGCTGTCCATGGCCGTGGTGGTTCGTCACCGGGAAAAGAATAGACCTCGGTCGATTTCCGTTTCAAAGTATGACAACCCAGACTGAAATCGATCCCAGTCGAACACCGACTCGATTGATCATTGTGGGGAGTGGACATCTGGCCTGGCAAATGGGCGAGGCTCTGACGGATGCGGGCGTACATTGCGTGGGGGTTTGGGCGCGGAAGCGTTCATCTGCACAGTCTCTCGCCACCCGATTATTAACAAGCCCCCTGCCTAATGAAACGGAGTATTGGCCAGAAGCAGATTTCGTTCTTCTGGCGGTGAGCGACGCCGCCATTGCCGAATGCGCACAACACATAAAGGTTAATCCCCATTCCATCGTGTTGCACGCTTCTGGATCGGGCCATCTAGATCAGCTAACGCCCCATCCAAGATGCGGCGTTTTGTGGCCATTGGCATCCCTCAGGCGTGAGCGGGGGGTGGATTGGCCGAATACGCCCTTGTTTGTAGAGGGATCTGATCCCGATTGCACCAACCAAATTGCTGAACTCGCGCGATGCATATCTCATGTGGTGATTCTTACGAATTCATCGCTGAGACAGGCTTACCACCTTTCGGCCGTCAGCTCATCCAACTTTTCCCTGTTTCTTTTAGCCGAAACCAGTGAGTGGCTTAGAGCAAGAGGTGGAGATCCTCGATTGTTAGGACCTATATTACAACAGCTGCTGGGTGATTTCATGGAGACCTCTAACCTTCATGATCGCCAAACTGGTCCGGCATCGCGTGGTGATCGCGAAACAGTGTTCCGGCAACACCTTGAAATTTCAGAACAACCTGCATTGGCTGCCCTCTACAGGCTTTTTTCTGATCTCATTGGTTTGAAGCATGCGAATGGAAAATAGCTGACCCCAAACTTTGTGGACCTTTAAACGTTCTGATGCAATGTTTAACTTCTTCAAGAAAAAATCACCAATCGAGGAATTGGAGCTTCGTTACCGAAAATTATTGGAAGAATCGTATCGATTATCCACAACCGATCGCAAGGCATCCGACCAAAAAAGAGCCGAAGCTGAGGAATTGGCCATGGAAATCGATAAATTGAGGAATCAGGCGTAAAAAAGACCAAATTCTCCTAGAAATCCACAATAATGCCAATGGTTGGCAACCGGGTACCCACCGTATTGGGGATGAGTGATTTTTGATAACGTCCCGGATTTTCAGGATCCAAAATGGGCCTTCCGTCTGCATCGATTTGAGCCACCCACACATCCGGAAAGCGTGTTTGCTGGTTCAATAGATTCTGAATATCCAGATATAGATTTAGTGCCCAATTCTTATAGTTCCATTTTTTATCGATCCGAATGTCGAGTTGTTGCGTGGCCCCAGCCCGCTCTGAGTTGAGCCGACCAAAATCGAGAACGGCGCGACCAAATGCGTTCCAAACAGCCGTATCCAGCGCGTAGGTTGCGTAAGGGGTTGTAGGAGCACCACCTACATAGCGGTAACGCACGCCCAATTCCCAATTGTTGGCAAAGATTTTCCCTGCGGTGAGCGTGAGGATATGGCGGTTGTCCCACGACGATGGTAAAAATTGCCCATCAGCGTCCTCAAACTCCGATCGCACCCAAGTGTAGGCCAAAATACCATAGGTGCCCTTGTAGAGCTTTTGTTGTGCCATGTACTCAATGCCATAACTTCGACCCCGACCTGTACTCAATGCAGGAGCGTTTCCAATCACACCGAAATCACCCCCGAGGTTGGCTAAACTGATTTGCTGATCCGTGAGAAAGGGATATTGGCTGTAGCGCTTATAGAATCCTTCGATCGTTGAACGGAAATTATTGCGCCCCAAAAACTCCCAACCCGCCACCGTGTGGTTGGCGGCCATGTATTGCAAGCCATTTATGCTGTTCACCAAATTGCCGTTTCCATCACGGTAACCCATTACTGTGTAAGGTGGTAATTGAAAGTATCGACCCCAATGAGCATTGAAACTCAGGGCACTACCCAATCGCCAGGACATGGCCAATCGGGGAGATAGTTGGTCGAGCGGGTTCTGCATTTCTGTGGAATATGTATTGCCGTCCATTCTCAACCCACCACTCAACTGGATTCGTTCATCGGCAAGCGACCGTGAAACCTGACCAAAAAGGCCGTAACGCGTCAGGGAAATTTTACTTTCGAACCTACGCACCACCAGCGAATCGCGCTGCAATTCACGAGAAGTATTTCTTACCGTATACCGTGCCCGATCAATGTTGATCCCGTAATTGACTTTCCAAGACCCTTTGCGTAAAAGATGCTCATAGCGAAAGTGATTCTCACTTTCTTGGCTCAAATAATCTTGAATGCGCGCGAGGCTTTCATCATTGCCCGGGTGTTTATAACTTACATTATTCAACATATTTCTGCTCAAGACAAATGTTTTATAGCCGTTCTGTCCGTAGCGCTTATAGACCAGGCCATTGGTATAATGCCATTGTGTGGTTACCGGGAGGTAACCCAAGATATAACGCTGCTGTTCAACCAATGCAGAATCTACTTCCGGGTTCTGTGCGGGGTCGAGGCTCAGGTTGAGTCCGGTATTCAAACTGAACTGATCGATGCTCCCGAGCCCGACGAAGCTGATTTCATTGCGGTTATCAATTTTATGTTTGATTTTGGCCTGAAAACCATTGAAGGTAGGCAGAAAAGGCAGCCCGATCGCTGCGAAAAGGAATTGCAGATAGGAACGTCTTGCCGAAACAACATAAGAGGTTTTTTCGCTGATCGGACCTTCGGCAATGAGTCCCATATCGCTGGCGCCCACGATAGCTCTGAAACTCTTTTGATCGGTTCGTGGGTCCTTCTGTTTAAATTCAAAAACGGAACTGAGGGTGTTGCCGCGATTGGCCGGAAATGCTCCTGAAAAGAAGTCGACCTCACGGATCATGTCGACATTGATGATACCAACCGGACCCCCGGAGCTCCCTTGGGTGGCGAAATGGTTGATGACCGGAACCTCCACCCCATCTAGGTAAAATCGATTTTCATTGGGCGCACCGCCGCGTATGATGATATCGTTCCTAAAACTAACTCCACTCGACACTCCGGGGAGCGATTGAACGGCCTTACTGATGTCGCGGTTGCCGCCTGGGTTTCGTTGTATTTCAGACACCCCTAGCGTATTGATCGAGACCGGGCTCTCTTCCAATCGTGTGTAGGGAGATGCTTTAATCTCAACGGCATCCAGCTTACGGACATCTTCTTCCAACTCCACATTCACGATGGCCGGGCGTGATCCAAGCACCTGGATGTCGAGAACTGTTCGGGTTTTGAATCCCAAGTAGCTGATTTGAAGACTGTAGTAGCCAGGCTTTAGGGCTGATAAACGAAAATTGCCCCGATCATCGCTTGTCGTGCCGTTTGTTGTTCCCTGAATGAGGATGTTGGCGAAGGAAATGGCTTCATTGGTCGACGAATTTTTGACTTGGCCGCGGATTTCTCCGGTTTGCCCATAAACGACCCGCATCCCATAGAACATCAAGAAGATGAACAGAATGAGTCTGATATGATTACTTTTGATCATCAGTATAGATTAATTTATGTTCGACTCCCATGAGCCATTTTTGTTTGATTGCGATGAGCCATTTATACTTGATTCCCATTAGCGGACATAGGGCAGTCGCCACCAAGGCACTGCAGGCTGATCATGGTGTTCATGGTGGTAACCAAAAAAATAACAGGTGATGAAGGCTAAAAAATGATTTTTGGGCTGTGAACGTGCGCGGTGGATGTTGCTGTGGTCATGTTCTCCGCGGTGTGGCCAATAGGTTCCAAAGTAAAAAAGCTGAAGCAGACTCAACACGGAAGGAATAATATAAAATGTCACCATATTGGGCTTGGGTATCCAAATTGAAGCCAGATTAAACAGGATGGCCATCAGCAGAATCTGATACCACCGAACGTAGTAGGTTATGAAACGAAGGAACCAGCGTAAAAACGAAGGTGGGCCAAAATCGGGGTCGTTTTCGGATGCGGGTTGGCGGTGATGGGAATGGTGGGCAGGAAGTAGGCGCGACCAGCTGTTGCAAGCAAACAGCAATAGGCTAATCTGACCATAAAATCGGTTCAATCTTGGTCGGTGGGGAGCCACTGTGCCGTGCATGGCATCATGTGCGGTAATGAACAATCCCGTAAACAAGTGGGTTTGGACGAGCACATGAACATATGTAAATGGATGGAACCAGTTTAATTGTAAAAAAAATCCCAAACCCAGTGAAACGGCCCACAAGAGCAACACGGCAGTGGCTATGGCCACACCCTTATAGCGGTAAGGTTTCAAATGAATGGGTCGATCCGATAAAGTCATCTTTATTCTAATCCTCGATGTGACGTACGATGCGGCGACTATTCGGTTTGGTGAACGAGTAGTAGAAGTCGATGAGCTGACCGTTTTCATCGACCAAATATTTCTGAAAATTCCACCATATTCGGCTCGAACTTCTCCCGTTGAGCTTTTGCTGAGTAAGCCAGGCAAACACGGGATGCTGATTCTGGCCACGTGTTAAGCATTTTTGCAGCATCAGGAAATCAACCCCATAATTGCGGGTGCAAAAGGCACCGATAGACGCATTGTCTAAAGGTTCTTGTCCGCCAAAATCATTCGTGGGCAACCCCACAATGATCAATCGATCACCGAACTTCTTGTGCATAGCCTGTAGTGCCTCATATTGAGGGGTGACACCACATTCCGAGGCTGTGTTCACCAACAATACTTTTTTGCCTCTGAATGATGAAAACTCAACGATTTGACCATCTAGTGTTTCAGCTTTAAGGTCATAAAAGGAAGAAGGCATAAAAGTTGGTTGGGATGGAGATTTTGATCCGCTGCACGCCACAGCGCACAGCAAGAGACTCAGGAGCTGTCGTATGTACATCTTTTCTATAACAAACAGTCTCTAAAAATGTTCAAGAAATCAGATGATTGAATATCTCTTATTTTTGTGGCCTTATAGACGCACAAACGCTTCATGTCGACCCTAGCCCGAATTGCGCGGCGAATCTTCAAATTCTTCCTTTGGCTAACGGCCTTGGTGCTGTTCTGTCTCATTCTTTTTCGGTGGGTTCCCGTGCCCGTCACACCTTTAATGCTTCTTCGGCTCACTGAGGGAAAACAGCCCGGACAAGAATTCAGTTTGTATCATGATTGGGTTCCACTCGAAAAAATGTCACCCCACCTGATCCGATCTGCTGTAGCGGCTGAAGACCAACGTTTTATGGAACATTATGGCTTCGATTTTGAAGCCATGAAAAAAGCGATGGACTACAACCGCCAAAATAAGACCGGTCGTACCAGAGGTGCCAGTACGATTAGTCAGCAAACAGCGAAAAACGTCTTTCTCTGGCCTTCAAGAACCTGGATCAGAAAGGGATTGGAAGCTGGATTTACCTTACTGATCGAAGGCGTATGGGGGAAAAGGCGCATTATGGAGGTTTACCTGAATGTGATTGAAATGGGCCCAGGCATATACGGCGCAGAGGCCGCTTCGAGGGCCTATTTCGACAAAAGCGCGGATGAGCTGTCGGCCAGACAAGCCGCGTTGATTGTGGCTGCATTTCCAAATCCTCGAGAACGTTCACCTGATCAACCCAGTCGTTATTTGAAAAAACGGGCACGAAAAATTGCTGGGATCGCCAGGAATTTACCTAAAGAGTCATACCCCCAACCTTAGCGGAATGCGGATGGAGATCTATTGATCTTTGTTCCTTGTATGGCTCAGTTCTTTAATTTGTTGATTACCCTCATGGAACTTACGGAACCATCAAAGAACCTACTGAACCTCCAAGGAACTTACGGAGCCTTCAAGGAACCTACTGAACCATCAATCGAAATGGTCGTATTTGTGGCCGATCAACCACAAAGGTGGTATAGACTCCAGGAGGCCAACTGTTTGTTTCGAGTTCGGTTTCTGCGGTCAGTTTACCCGTGAAACGGACTCGTCCGCAAGCGTCGATAACCCGCACCGCGCTTTCTTCAAATTCCTCCAAGCCCAAAAGGCGTGTAAACCTGGCCGATGGATTGGGATACCACCGCAATTCGGGTATATTGTTATGGGAAACAGAAGTCGGGAGGCGCCTCAGCAACCATTGGTAGGCTTCAGGGAACTCGCGTCGCCAAAACCACTCGCTGTGCTGTCCATCGGAACGAACCCGAACCGCTACATCGAGGCTATCGAAACCCACCGAACGCAGCGATTGCGCGAGTTGCTGGGTTTGGGCCACCATACTGCTGCTTTCCAGGGCACCAGCCAAAAGGTAGAAGCGAATGGGCAGGCGACGGCCCTCCAAGGGGATCTGAGCAAATACTTGGGATGAAAACCAAAGGCTGGGAGAAAATACACCCGCCATTCCAAAGACCTCTTGGTGCCGCATCACCCCATACTGCGTGATCAATCCACCCATGCTGCTTCCCCATAAGCCAGTAGACGCGCGAGCAGTGTCGGTGCGGTACTGACTATCGATATAGGGTTTGAGGGTTTGAACAATAAAATTTATGTAGTCTTCACCCTGACCTCCTCCGTATTGAGGGTTGACCCAGGGGCTGTATTCATTGATTCGCTGGGCACCACCGTTGCTCACACCCACCACAATGGCACCATAATCGCCCTGGCCAAATAATCGACTGAGGTGCTCGTCGACTTCCCACTCCCCAGCGAAAGCCGTGGCGGCATCGAACAGGTTTTGACCGTCGTGCATGTAAAAAACAGGGTAGCGCTTGGACAGCGCGGTGGTGTAATCGACCGGCAGATACATCCAGATCCGTCTGTAGCGTTGCATCTGAGGGATGAAAAAGCTATCGGTCAATAAAATCACTTGTGCATTTGCCGTTGAGCTGCTGCCGCCGCCCCCACCGCTATGAAGATCCTCCCAACTTTCAATCGTGATTTGAACCGTGTCGGCGCCTGCGAATGTGTGGTTTCGGTTCGGACGCTGGGCCCCTGTAGCGTTTCCTTCTACCTTGGCCCAATTGCCCCGTGTGAATTTAAATTGAATGCTGCTGGCAGACTGCGGAAGGGTAATCATCCAACTGCTGTCGGGCTGCCTCGATAAACGGTGGTTTGCGCTTCCCGGATTCCACCCATTAAATGTACCCGCTATATATAGTGTATCCGCTGCCGGCGTGTAACTGGGCCATTGCGTGATGTGAAAAGTGACTTGAGCTCCGAGAGTGAGGCTCATCAACAAAAGGACAATTCCCGTTGAAACAACCAAGCGTACCCAAAAAACAAAAATCTGTACCATGTGATGGATTGAAAAAAAGGGCTGGAAACGCCCGAAAAGATGCCCGCTCCCCTTTTCCCAAAAATAGGATAAATATTGGATCATTTTTGAGGATTTTTGATCCCGCATGCGCCTGCTCGACCGATACATACTGAGGTACTTCATCACCACCTATTTATTCACCCTGGGTTTGTTTGTGGGAATCGCCGTAGTTTTCGATTTAACTGAAAGGCTCGACGCCCTTGTAGGTAAGCGGGTGCCCCTAAACGAGATCCTGTTCGATTATTATTTCAATTTGATCCCGTATCTCGCTAATTTATTCAGCCCCCTTTTTGTTTTCGTAGCCGTCATTTTTTTCACAGCCCGTTTAGCGGCACGCAGCGAGGTTGTGGCCATGCTCGGCAGCGGTATTCCATTTGGTCGTTTAATATACCCCTACCTGATTGGCGCGATGCTAATCGCCGGGGGTAATTGGTATTTGGCGGGCTACGTACTCCCCCCATCGAATAAAAAGCGAATTGAATTCGACAACCGATACTTCCGCGATCGATATTACTTCAACCGACATCATTTCCATTTTCAGCCTCAGCCCGGACAACTGGCTTATGTGGAAAGTTACTCTACGCCCGACTCCACCGGATTCCGGTTTACTTTAGAACATTTCAAAGGCGGTCAACTGCGTTCGAAGTTGATGTGTGAGCGTATGCGATGGAACGGTCAGGAAGGAAAATGGACCCTAGAGGATTGTCACCTCCGCCGTATAGAAGGCACGAAAAGAGAGCACGTTCACTTTTTTCCACGGATAGACACCGCACTTCGATTCACCACCGAAGATTTTGGCAGGCCATTGGTTGAGGACGCTGCCCTTCTCGACAACCATCAGCTTGAAGCCTATATTTCAAGGGAACGATTGAAAGGAAGCAGTGGCATCGAACCTTTTCTGGTCGAAAAACACAACCGCCTTTCCATTCCATTTTCAGCCTTTATCCTCACCATTATGGGGGTAAGCCTTTCTTCCCGCAAGGTACGGGGTGGAATAGGTCTGCAACTCGGTGTGGGTGTCGGCCTGTGCTTCGCCTACATCATGCTCATTCGATTTGCCCTCACTTTTGCCATAAAGGGCAATATGCCGCCCATGCTCGCCGCATGGACACCGAACTTGATCTTTATGGCAATCGCCCTCTATCTGTATCGTGTTGCGCCTAAGTAAATACCAGCGTTCACTGGCCGAACTTCACTTGGTGGTCTTCATCTGGGGGTTTACCGCCATTTTGGGTAAGTTAATTAGTGTTTCTGCGCTCGACCTCACCCTCTACCGGATGCCCGTGGCCTTGATCGCGATGTGGGCCTATACCCAATGGCGTGGTGGACTCCCTGGCCTACCCTTTCGGGCACGTTTGGCGCTTTGGGGCACCGGACTCATCATTGCCTTGCATTGGCTCACCTTTTACCACGCCATCAAAATTTCGAATATTTCCGTTACCCTAGCTGGCTTTTCATCCGGCGCCTTCTTTGCTGCATTGTTCGAACCGTTGATCGAAAAAAGACGGGTTCGCCGTTCCGAACTGGGACTGAGTCTGGTGGCCATTGTGGCCCTCTACATTATTTTCAGAGCGGAAAACGGGTTTGCTGGGGGTATGCTGATGGCGGTTTTTTCTGCTGCTCTATCGGCCTTATTTGCCGTGCTGAATGGTCGATTTGCACGCACCTATCCTCCAAAAGCGGTGGCCATTCACGAAATGCTCGGTGGATGGCTGGGTGTTGTGCCGGTATGGCTCTTTTTGGGCGTAAGCGGATCCGGTTTCCATGTCCCTACCCTTCAGGATTTAGGTTGGATTTTGGTCTTGGCCTTGGTTTGTACGGCCTATCCATTCTTGGCCAGCATTCGGCTCATGAAGCAAATCTCAGCCTTTACCCTTGTGCTCACTGTGAATCTGGAACCCCTTTATGGTATTGCATTTGCCCGACTCATTTTCGGAGAATCAGAGCACATGAGTGACGCCTTCTACGTCGGGACTATGATGATCTTATTGAGTTTATTGATCAACGGATGGCTGAAAAGCCGGAAAAACCGCGTCGGCGACCTTACACCAGACGTGCTCTCTTGAGCAAATAAGGCATGAGTACTTGTGCAAAGCCAAGGTTGGCGTCGGCTTCTATAAAATCAATACGGTATTGGCGGCAGCGCAGCATCAACTCTTGCCTAAAATCTGCTGCTCTTTTTCTGTAGGCATCCTGTATACCTGCCGGATTGAGGCGTATTTCCTCGCCCGACTCCATATCGATGAACAGGTGCGGTCGGTTTTCATAGTCGAGTTGCAGCTCCTTTGGTTGATCCACCACATGAAAAAGGAGCACTTCGTGTTTGTTGTAGCGGAGGTGACCCAAGGCCGCATATAATTCCTCAGAAGATGTTCCGGGTTCGAACATATCGGAAAAGAGTATGATCAGCGACCGTGGCGGCGCGGTGTCTGCCACTTGGTGGAGTGCCTGAACAGCCCGCGTACTTTGTTTGGGCTCAGGTTGTTGCAAAACCGATTCCAGTTGTGCCAACAACAGTTTGTGGTGGGCAGCATGACCGCGCGCGCGGAGCGATAAATTCACATGCTCGTCGAATAGAGTGAGTCCGACCGCATCCCGTTGGCGTTTCAGAAGATTCATAAGGGCGGCGCAGGCATACACGGAGAACCTCATTTTGCTTCGGCTGTTCTCCGGAAAATACATGGAGGCCGAGGTGTCTAAAACCAATTGGCAACGTAAATTGGTTTCTTCCTCGTATCGCTTAACGTATAAACGCTCACTGCGGGCAAACAACTTCCAATCGATGTTACGGGTCGATTCCCCCGTATTGTAGAGTCGGTGTTCAGCAAATTCAACCGAAAAACCATGATAAGGGCTTTTGTGGAGACCGGTGATGAAGCCTTCCACCACTTGCCTGGCAAGAAATTCTAGTTTGTCGATGCCCTCAAGGGTTTTCAGATCGAGTGTTTCGGCCATGGTTCAAAAATACGGCAAAGAGCAATGCGGATGCCCTATATCCGAAATTCACAAGCCGTTATTCAACCTTAAAGAAAATACGGTTAACTGATTACCTTTGGTTTGGTTTTACTCCAAATTTCTCCATATCCTGACCCAAGTGTCTTTTTGTACCCAACATTACTGTAATCCAGCCATAACACGGTGTGTGGCGGTTCTTTTATTCTTTACTATATGTTTTTCTGCATGCCGCAAACCTACCCCCGAACCCCAACCGCCCAAGCCTAATCCTACAGGCTACACTCAATACGGCACCCCGTTCCATGCGGTGCCGAATGCTGAGCAGGTTGTCATGTATGAGGTAAACCTTAGGGCATTGGAACCCAACCCTAATCTCCAAGGTGTCATACAGAAACTCGCTCACATCAAAAGCCTCGGAACCAACGTTTTGTGGCTCATGCCGATCTATCCGATCGGACAGCTTCGGGGCATCAATTCACCCTATTGTGTGCGTGATTATCAATCAGTGGGCTTAGAATACGGAAGCTTGGCCGACTTGCGCCAACTCACCGACTCGGCCCATGCTTTAGGCATGGCTGTGATCCTCGATTGGGTGGCCAACCATACCGCATGGGATCATCCATGGATGGCCAATGATGGTTGGTACTCAACGAACACACTGGGCGATGTGATTCACCCGCCCGGAACCAACTGGCTGGATGTGGCCGACCTCAATTTCAGCAACTCCGACATGCGGAGGGCCATGCAGGACGCCATGAAATTTTGGTTGTTGGAGGCCAATATTGATGGGTTTCGATGCGACTACGCCGATGGTGTGCCCTTTGATTTCTGGCAAGAAACATGGCTTGATCTTCGAACAATTCCCAACCGGAGCTTTCTCTTCTTGGCTGAGGGTGATCGAGCCAATCACTTCAACGCGGGATTCGACCTGGCCTTTAGTTGGCGATGGTATAATGCCCTAAAGCAGGTTTATGCCGGACAGAGTGTGCAGCGCTTGATCGATGCCGACAACCAAGAATACCAGAACGCACCCGCAGGTACGGCTTGGCTGAGGTTCACCACCAACCACGATGAATCGGCCTGGGATGCTACACCCATGAGCCTGTTTGGTGGCGTTCAAGGTGCACTTGCCGCTTCGGCAGCCACTTTTGCCTTGGGCGGAGTACCGATGATGTATTCTAGCCAGGAAATCGGCACAACGGGTCGCGTTCCCTTTTTTTCCATCACCCAACTGAACTGGTTGGCCAACCCGGATATGCTTCAAACCTACCGAAGTTTACTTGGATTTTATGCTACGCACCCCATCGTACGTACCGGAACGCGCAGCATTTATCCCCACCCCGACGTCCTGAGCGTGCATCGAACGGGATCAAACAGTGCCATTTGGTGGTTGGTGAACTTACGCAACCAGGGAAAAACAGTGGTGGTGCCACCCATCCATCAGGGCATCGAATGGAGTGAACAACTTACGGCTACCACGCTAAATACCACCGATTCCATTTCACTCATGCCTCACCAAATACTGCTGCTTCACCGGAATTTTTGATAAACAAAATGCCTATTCTATAAGGAGAAACAGGGAGAAAATGCGGCCGTAAACGTCTAATTTTGCGGTCGAAATGAAGGGTCGCTTTTTTCGACTTGTTGTGCTTGCAACATTGATTTCCCCCCTCAAGCTGGGGGCGCAAAAGGTTGTTTCCACTCTAGATTCTCCCCTGCTCATTGTTGCTCCTTGGAAAGCCGAGGTGGTGGTGAGTGGTACCCGTACAGAAAAAACTACCCTGGAATTGCCCCTCCCTGCCTTGGTGATACCTGCCGAACGAATCCGTCAATCGGGCAACCTTCGGCTGGGCGATTTGTTATCGGAACAAAGTGGACTGGTGGTGACCCCTGGCTTCGGTGCAGGTCTGCAGATCCAAGGCCTGAGCGCTGAATACAACTTGATCATGATCGATGGGGAACCGCTGGTGGGCCGAACAGCGGGCGTACTCGACCTCAATCGAATTCCGCTGGTGCATTTAAAACAGGTTGAAGTGGTGAAAGGGCCTTCTTCTTCGCTCTATGGGAGCGATGCCCTGGGTGGTGTTGTGAATATGGTAACGAATCTCGATAGCAACCTAGGCCAACATCTGAATGTATCCCTCCGCGGTGGTAGCTTTAAATTGCGTGATCTGCGCCTAGAAGCTGGGCTCGGAAAGCGGCGATGGTCGTGGCAAGGTTGGGTAAATCCCTACAGCGCCCAACAATTTAGTTTAAGGCCATTTAGTCAGTCTCCCGTGGTTGGGCCCATCCTGCGGTTGAGTCAACAACAACAGTGGTCGTATAGACCTGGCCGAGGCCATGAATTTATAGTACAATGGCGGACTCAATTCGATACAGCACGCAATGAGGTGTCGGCCACCACAGGCAGCGGTGCATCGGTCACCACGGGTCGTGAGCAAAACCGCGAGCAGACGGGTCGGCTCGATTGGCACCACCGAATCGGGAAACGCTACGATGGTCGACTGCGTTTCTACGCCACACGCTTTCGCAATGATCAGTCGCTGGGTAATGAGCAAGGATTAATCTACACCGATGGCTTCGATCAGCGATACCTAAAAAGTGAATGGCAAGGGGTCTGGAATCCCTCGACGGCCACGCAATGGGTCTATGGCGCAGGGGCTGTTCGGGATGCGGTACAAAGCGCACGCTACGATGCGGTCGGATTTGAGCGCGTAAATCCCTTTTTTTACCTATTCAACCAGCTTGAACATCGTTTTCCCGGACGGACTACTTTACTCGCGGCGCTACGCTACGACCAACACCGTTTGTATGCCTCCGCATGGAGTCCGAAACTGGCCCTTCAAGGATGGATCAACCCCCAACAAAGCTGGAAAATATCGATTTCAAGGGGTTTTAAGGTCCCCGATTTTCGTCAACTATACCTCAACTTTATCAATCCGGCGGCAGGTAATTATCGAGTATTTGGCAGTTTGAGGGCCCAGGAGGGCGTCGAAGCGCTCCAAATGGCCGGTCAAATCGCGGCAATCTTAGACGACTATGGTCGACTGGCCGAACTGCGTCCCGAATATTCAACAGCATTGCAAGCAGGAACTGTCCGTTACTTCGATGTTGCACAACATTGGCAAGCCCAGTGGGAGAGTGATTTGTTTCTGCACCGACTCGAAAACATGATCGACAGCCGACCCATTGCTGTCCAAACCGATGGTGGGCAGATCTTTAGCTACCTCAATGTCAGTCGGGCCATGACTTCAGGTTGGGAAAATCGCTTACGCATCTACCACCGAAAGATATCGCTTTCCTTAGGGGGGCAATATTTATGGTGTGGCAGGCCCGATGACCTGAAGCGGATTCGCAGTGGACAGGTCTACACGCGGGCCGAAGATGGCAGCAGTCGTCTCCTAACGGCCCGGGATTATCGGGGGCTTCCGTTTCGTTCTACATGGCAAGGCCAATTGGTAGTGACCTATTCCCCAAAACCGAATGACTTTTTCATTCGCTGGCAAAGCACCTATCGCAGCGCTTGGATTACCGCAGATACTGATGGCAATGGCCTCTTCAACCAACAAGACCTCAGCGCTCCTGCCCTATGCACGAGTAGATTAGGCCTAGGCAGTTCGTGGCCCAATGGCCGTACTCCAACGCATTTCGGCCCTTGGACGTGGCAAGTCGGTATCGACAACCTGTTCAACTATCAAAATGCCTTTTTTATGCCAAACCTTTTACCCAGATCGGCGTTTATTCAATTATCTTACAAATTATTCTAAATTTTTTATTACTTAAACAATATACAAATTTATTTTTTACCCTCTAAACTCCCATCAACCTCATGAACTCCGTCCTATGGCTCAATGCCCGTTTCATTCTACTCGGTTTTATGATTTCACTGTTCTCGCTGTTGAACGCTTGCAAGCCCGATGAACCCGAACCACCGAAAACCGAATCCATAGTAGTGCGTGATCTCCCTGCAGACACCATTATCGGGCTCACACCTGGAACTCCCCCGACCGGCGGCATTCCTTTTGGTGCAGGCAAATTCACTTTCTACAGCCTGGAGAACAATACAGTAGTACCTTCCACTGACAGCGCCAGCAACAAATGGGACTTAGCTTTTAGGGGCACTACCATTTTCACCAACAGCGGCAGCAGTGGACCCGGATTGGGTGGTGCCTTTGTTTGGAACGGACTATTCGACGAGCTATTCTCGATTTCCTTAGATTCGACATTTAATGCCGACAATGCACCTAACTATGGAATTCCCACCGGCAGTGGTCGTGGCTGGTATACCTACTCGCAGGCCGAACAATTGGTAAGACCTATTCCCGGTAAGGTGCTCGTGGTGCGTACTGCCATGGGCAAATATGCCAAAGTTGAAATTCTAAATTACTACAAGGGCGGAATAACACCCGCAGTTACCGAGCCCGATTCGATCAAATACAAACTGCAGCGCTACTATACATTCCGATATCGCATACAAAAAGACGGCAGCAAGAATTTCTAATTTCGCACCTTCTTTTTCAAAACAAGCTTGTTGGGCTTCGCGCTTTTCTGCACCCCCAATACGCTATTCCCAGTGCACCCATTCTCGATCGAGTCCGATTCGGTATGGCTCATTTCTGCGTCCTGAGATATAATAATACTCAGCTATGTCCGCCCCCACGGCCAGTACAAAAGCCCTCTTAATCCGGGTTAATGATTCTGTAATACCACCAGTTCCGGGTTGAACCAAATTCTCAATGGTCGTTCGAACGGCTTCTTGATCTTTGTTGGGGTTAAGATTCTGATAAATTCTTCTGAGCTCAACCTGATGATCCACCAAATCATTCAAAACCACGCCCTCAGGATGTTTCAGGAAAAATAAAAATACGGCTCTATTCAATGGAGCTAATTCGAATAGGGTATCACCCATGTCCGTAAATTTGATTTCTTGTCCATTTCTTGATATACACAAACTACTGGGTTGCTTGGTAAATGTGAAGCGCGATCGAAACAACATATGTGTTCTCACCAAATCCATATAAGCGATGACTTGGCGCACGATATTCTTGTCCGATACATGAACATTGATCCGTTGTGCACATGCTGAACAGATGTCGGCCGTTCTTAATTTATACTGAATTCCGCGTTTATCCCGGTTAAAATCATTCATGCATCCTATGGATTCCGGGTGAACGATGTCCTCCATTTCTTCCAAATTCCTGGCCATGAAATGCCGTAGTAAATTTGTCACGATTTGATATACAACGGGAAATCTCCATTCGCCGTGGGCGAAGACCCCCCAACCAGAAGTTTGCACAAACATATTTCGGGCTCCCGACAGATCTGGTGCAGAAAACCAGTTCAATTCGTTGGCATAATCGGTTAACAACACCACGAATTCGTTTTCGCCTATGTCATTTTGTTGACGGAAGGTCCGACAAACATTAAAGAGTGTTTCCCAAGAAACGCTGGGTAAATCGGTTGATGAATGAAAGTCATGCCGCTTTTTGGAACCCTTTCTCTCCATGAATCCTAAACCTTCGGCACGAAGTTCAACACCTTGGTCTCTTTGTTTCACAAACTGGATGGTTCCTTTAATCGTTTGCAGCAAATCCAACAAGCTATCATAACGCTCCAGACCAATTTCTTCGGAATACAACAGATGTACGCGCATTGTTTTTTAATTGTTAAATATTTATGAGCCCTAGGCTACTTTAATCTATGCGTTTTGTCTCAATCTATGCGTTCTATTTCAGTTTTAGCTTTTTTTCATAAACAATCTTCGAAAATTCAGAAGAGAGAAAACTCATTGAATTGCTCACCTCGGCCTTCTTAGAAGAAAATACATTCGACCGATTGAAATGGATACGGCTGGCCAAATCCCAGGCATCGATGTCCGCTCCTACAAAAGTGAATGTCCATCGGTTGTCGGAACCCAATTGCTTGATCTTTCGGCCAATTTGATCATAGGTATAACGCTTCGATGCATTTTCAAATCCATCGGTATAAATAACCACCATAGCATTGGCATTGTGGTGCTCAAGATCATGGCGAAGCAGATACTGCATGCGTTCAATGACGGTTCCTGCCGCATCCAGTAGGGCGGTCATACCCCCCAATTGGTAGTCTGCTTCTGTTAAGGGCCGGAGTTCTGAGGCCGGACGTTGTTCGAAAATCAACTCGGGTTCATCATTGAATACCGTTAACGACACATAGATTGGAATTTCAGGATGTTCCGCCTGGGTGGCTCGAATGCTATCAAACTTCGTGTTTAGGGCCTGTAGAATTTCAACATAATGAGACTCCATGCTTCCACTCTTATCGAGGATCATGTGGTAATGTGTTGCATTGTGGGCAAAAGTCGGAATGCCCGTCGGGTTCTCTGTGGTGTTTTGCAGATTTTCGTTGGTAAGTAGGGGGCTTTTTGTGTTCATGGGGATGTTATAAGATTAAAGGTTAAAGAAGAGTTCCGTGTGCGCAACATAAATTTGCTGATTCTTGTTGGTTAACACGATGCAAAGATGCGCTAACCATAAACCGCATTTTTCAAAAACAAGCTTGTTGGGCTTCGCGCATTTCTATCTATTTTGGAGCCATGTATCCCAAACTCATCCTTCAAAAAGGCCGGGAACGGCCTGTGTTGCTTGGTCATCCCTGGATTTTTAGCGGTGCCGTATTGACCGGACCTCAGGCCTCAGAGGGCGACATTGTGGCCGTTTGCGATCACAAGCAACAATTGCTCGCCCATGGGTTTTACAGTCCCGCCAGCCAAATCCGATGCCGGCTTTTCGATTTCTCCTCCCAAACAAGTGCAAGATTTGGTGATGACTATTGGAAACATCGAATCCTCCAGGCCCTGGCCCTACGTCGCCCCTGGTTTGACCCCGAACACACCAACGCTTATAGACTCATGCATGCCGAAGGTGACCGAATGCCGGGCGTAATCGCCGACGCCTATGATCAATCTGTGGTGGTTCAATTGTTGATTCGGGGAAGTGAACGGCTGCTTCCGATCTTAGCGTCGACCTTGAATGAAGCAGGCTTTAAGCATCTCTATCTCAAACAAAAAAGCATCACCCGACACATTGAGGGGCTACAGCAAGAATCGGGCTGGCTAACCCCTCCCCCACCGATTTACCCCATAACTATTCGGGAGCACGACTGTCTGTTCGAAGTGGATCCGGTGGGTGGGCAAAAAACAGGGTTTTTTCTCGACCAGCGCGAGAACCGATGGCTGGTCGGTCAGTATAGCCAAAAACGACGTGTATTAAACGCGTTTAGCTATACGGGGGGTTTCAGCGTCTATGCACTCAAAGGAGGCGCAACCTCTGTGGATTCGGTAGATTCATCACAACCAGCAATTGACCAAGCGCAACACAATGCCCAATTGAACAATCTTCAAAAAAACCATCGGACCATCACGGCCGATTGCTTTGATTTTCTGAAGCAATCGAAACCCAGTGAATACGACATGATGATCCTTGACCCCCCTGCATTTGCTAAAAAAGCAAGCGCTGTACCCAATGCGCTGCGTGGCTACAAGGAACTAAACTTAGAAGCCATGCGTAAAATTGCACCCGGTGGACTATTATTCAGTTTTAGTTGTTCACAGGCCATTGACCCCCTGCTGTTCCGCAAGATGCTCTTTGGCGCTGCGGTCGATGCGCGCCGACAGGTGAGGCTTCTCCATTATTTGGGTCAGCCTGCCGATCACCCGGTCGATATCGGTCACCCCGAAGGCGAATACCTCAAAGGATGGCTCATGGCGGTTGATTAATTCGTTTGTTCAAGACATGATAGGAGAACCATCGCTACTCGTTCATGGTATTCACTAAAAATAAAGGCGCACCTTGTGCGCCTTTATTTTTAGCATGACTTCATCATTACCTCGACTTGCGCTTATTGAACCAGTTGTCGGTATCAACGACTAAAGAAGATGCCACAAAAATGGACGAATATGTTCCGACTACCAGACCCACAAGTAGGGCAAAGGTAAAGCCTTTGATCACCTCACCACCGAACAAGAACAACACCAATACCACCAAAATGGTTGTTAAGGCGGTGATGATCGTTCGGCTGAGGGTATCATTCAGTGCGGTGTTAAGAATCTTCTGGTTTTCCGAAACATGATGAACCCCGAGGTATTCGCGCAGTCGGTCAAATACCACCACTGTATCGTTGATGGAGTATCCGACAATCGTTAGAATCGCCGCGATAAAGGCCTGGTCGATCTCCATACCGAACGGCATAAATTTCCAAAACAAGGAGAACACAGCCAAAACAACGAGCACGTCATGCAACAAGGCAACAGATGCTCCAATAGAATAATTGAGCTTGCGGAAGCGAAGCAGAATATACAGGCCGATTACAAGAATAGAAACCACGATCGACAAAACCGCCGAAGTCTTGATGTCATCGGCTATCGTTGGACCCACCTTTTGAGAACTCAAAATGTGCTTATCGCGGAAGGTTTCAAAATTAACCTTGCCACCCAGTATAGGGCTAAGGCCTTCAAATACCTTGCGCTCTACCTGCTCGTCTACCTCTTGTCCTTGTTGACCAATCAGATATGAAGTGGTTACCTTAAACTTGGTGTCGCTACCGAACGTTTTAACTTCAGGCGCCGAGGTCAATGGCCCGGTCAATGCTGCCCTAATGTCGGTTGATTTTTGTCCTTGCGGCACCTCAATGATGTAAGAACGACCCCCTCTGAAATCAACACCGAGGTTGAAACCCTGTGCAAACATGCTCACAAATCCAGCTATTATAACAAATCCAGAAATGCTATACCACAATTTACGCCGACCCAGGAAATCAATGTTCAGATTACTGAACAGACGCATGCTCCAGCCCGTACCAAAACTCACCGTCTTATTCTTCTCAACCATATAGTCAATTATCAGTCGGCTGATAAAAATGGCACTGAATAGCGAACAGAGAATACCCACAATGAGTGTTGTGGCAAATCCACGGATCGGTCCCGTACCGAATGAATACAATATGATACCCGTTAAAAGGGTGGTAACATTTGCATCAATAATCGATGAATACGCGTTTTTGAAACCATCTGCTACAGCCATGCGCATACTTTTACCGCCAGACAACTCCTCCCGGATGCGCTCAAAAATCAGCACGTTGGCATCAACCGCCATACCGATGGTGAGCACGATACCCGCTATGCCCGGTAAGGTTAAAACGGCTTGTAAGGATGCCAAAACACCAAATATGAAAAAGACGTTCGCAAAAAGTGCAACATTGGCCACCACACCAGCCCGAGCGTAATAAGCGATCATGAACAAGAGTACAGACAGCATCCCTGCCACTATGGACCACAGGCCGGAACTAATGGCTTCAGCTCCCAAACTTGGACCAACAATGGCTTCTTCAACAATCCGCGCGGGAGCAGGCAATTTACCCGCCTTCAGAATATTGGCAAGGTCTTTGGCCTCATCAACAGTAAAATTACCACTGATCGACGACATACCTCCGCTGATTTCCGATCGCACAGTTGGGTATGAATAGACATAGTCATCCAACACAATGGCGATACTTTTTTCAATGTTATCGGCCGTCATTCGGCGCCATGTTTTGGCACCCTCCGGATTCATCGTCATGCTGACCTCAACCTGCCCCATATTGTCGAGCGACTCACGCGCGTCGGTAATTACATCACCTTCCAACGGAGCGCGCGAATCATTGGATCGCGTTTTAACTGCAATCAAATCCAAAAAGCGCTCCCCTTCAACCCTTCCTTTTACAGTCCACAACAGCCTTAGATTGCGTGGAAGCAGTGCGCGCACTTCCTGGCGTGCAAAAATGGCGTTGACCTTGGCCGTATCACGAATGCTTGAAGTCCCAATCACAGGACCCTTAACAGAACGTGAACTACCATCCTTCTCCTGAGTTACGGCGGGCATCATAAGGGCAAACAACGGATTCTCCAAACGGGCCTGCGCCATGCTCTTGCTGGTATCACCTTCGGATGCGGTGTCGGCGCTGGCCAATTGCTTCATAAGGTCATCACCATTGGTGGTATCGGTCGCGGCAATGGCGTTCGTATCGGTTGTAGATTCGCTCGTTGCCGATAATGCTGCCAAGGCCGAATCCTCCTTGCCCGAACTTCTTTTTTTCTCTTCCCCTAAGAGCTTGTTCACATCAAAAATGCGTTGAATGATGTCGGCGTTCTCATAGGTCTCCCAAAACTCGAGTTTCGCCGTTCCCTGAAGCAGTTTACGCACGCGCTCAGGGTTATCGACACCCGGTAGCTCGATAATGATGCGGCCAGTTCCTTGTTGGCGCTGAATGTTGGGGGATGTAACCCCGAATTTATCGATACGGGTTCGCAGGATATTGAATGAACGATCGATGGCACCTTCTGTCTCAGCCCTGATCACATCAATGACCTCAGCATCGCTGCTGTTGAATGTGATCCGGCCTTGGTTTTCCCGGGTAGAAAATACTGCCGATAGGCGGGCACCATTACTCACTTCCTTCCATGCTTGATCGAACAAGGTCACGAAGTCACTCTGACTATTGCTTTGGCGGCTCTCGGCCAATGCCATAGCCTTGTTGAAAGTGGCATCCTTACTAAAATTGCTGAGCGCGCGCACTACCTCAGATACCGATACCTCCATGATCACATTCATCCCGCCCTGCAAATCGAGTCCCAGGTTGAGTTTATGCTCCTTAATTTGTTGGAAGGTAAACTTCCTGATTCCCATGTTCAAGACCTCTACGTCAGATATAGAATCTAAGTAGGCCTTTTCCAAGGCACTGTCGCCCTTAGCATATTCTTTGGCACGGTTCAAATAAACACCTTCCAGAAAACTAAAACTCAACTGATACAGGCACACTACCATGAAGGCGTATACCAAAAATTTAATTGCTCCTTTATTTTTCATAAAATTTTATTTTTATAATATTGATTAGAATTATTTCGTTATGTCCTATTGCATTTCCTCAAAATGAGATCGACCAAGTATACCGAAATCAGGCCAATCACGTCGCTTGCAATTAGCCCTTTCGGGGGTTACTCGAAACGAAGCGGTTCAAGGAGCCTGGGCCGGCATAATACAGGTAAACCATGTACGCAGACGCAACGTTCGTTGCAGCAACTGGCTAACAAGCCAACTGGTATAATGCTGATCGCTGAAGATATGAAGACCACAGCCATTCAACTCGTTCAAAAACCAGTTGATGAGCGTGCTAGAACTGGCAGTTCCCGAATAAACTACAGCATTAAGGGAAGCAGAGGGGGCTGCTGAAAGAAAAAGCGGACTTTGAACCGGGATATTTGGCTCCTTCGAATCAGATTCCTGTTGTGCATCTTTGGATTTCTTGTTGCATTCTGAATCTTGGCCCTGATGCCCTGCCAATTCATGGGTGCCAAACCCTTGGGCATTTCCATTCCTGTTTTGATCAGAACATGAATCGTACTGATTAAACAATGGGGTCTGGACCCACCCACCCCATGACCCTAAGAGTCCAGGGAGGAGAAGCAGCCAAACCCAAACAGCTGTATTTTTCAATGCCATTTCCTGAAGAAGTGCGAAGATAAGAAATAAGGGGGACAAACGGAAAAAACGCCTCAAAATCCGGATATTTGCACCAAAATTCGAAGTCATGTTGCAAGTGTCGGGGGTGACCCTAAAATTTGGAAAGCGGGTGTTGTTTGAGGACGTCAACCTCAAATTTACGCAAGGAAATTGCTACGGTATCATTGGAGCCAATGGGGCCGGGAAATCGACTTTCTTAAAAATTCTGTCCGGTCAGCAGGAAGCAAGTTCCGGACATGTATCGATCACACCCGGCGAACGAATGGCTGTGCTGCAGCAAAACCACTATGCATACGATGACTTCCCGGTTTTGGAGACCGTGATCATGGGTCACAAGGAACTCTATGATCTCATGAAAGAAAAAGATGCACTCTATGCAAAAGCCGATTTTAGTGATGAAGACGGCATTAAGGCAGGCGAACTCGAGCAACGATTTGCCGAGATGAACGGCTGGAATGCCGAAAGTGATGCTGCCAGCTTACTGAGCAGCCTTCAAATCCCTGAAGAGGTACACCATCGACTCCTGCGTGAACTCGATAGCCGACAGAAAGTACGCGTGCTTCTGGCCCAAGCTCTATACGGCAATCCGGATATTTTGTTACTCGATGAGCCCACCAATGACCTCGATTTAGAAACTATTGATTGGTTGGAGAATTTTCTGGCCGACTACCCCCACGTGACCCTGGTGGTAAGTCACGACCGTCACTTCCTTGATGCGGTGTGCACGCATGTCGTGGATGTAGATTTTGGAAAAATGAACATTTACTCGGGTAATTACAGCTTTTGGTACGAATCGAGTCAGCTCGCCATGCGTCAAAAAGCCGATCAGAATAAGAAGCTGGAAGATAAAGTACGTGAACTTCAGGAGTTCATTAGCCGGTTCAGTGCCAACGCTTCCAAATCGAAACAAGCCACCAGCCGCAAAAAGGCATTGGATAAAATTAACCTGGAGGAAATTAAGCCCTCCAACCGAAAGTATCCAGCCATCTTGTTCAACCAGATGTTGCGCGATGCGGGCGACCAAATCCTGGAGGTCAGCAACCTCTCCGCATCAATTGATGGGACCAACTTGTTCTCTGGTCTCAACTTCCAGGTGAACCGCGGAGACAAAATCTGCATTCTATCGCGCAACAGCCTGGCGGTAACTGCCCTCTACCGTATACTTTCAGGCGAACTTCAACCGACAACAGGCGAGGTACGCTGGGGTGTTACCGTACATAAGGCGTATATGCCAGCCGACAACACCCCCTATTTCGAAGGCAAAAACTTGAATTTGGTAGACTGGCTCCGGGAGTATTCGCCCGGCGAGAAGGACGAACAATTTATCCGAGGATTTTTGGGCAAAATGCTCTTTTCAGGCGAAGAGGTACTCAAATCCTGCACGGTTCTGAGTGGCGGCGAAAAAATGCGTTGTATGTTCAGCCGAATGATGCTGCAACAGGCCAATGTTTTGCTCATGGATGAGCCCACCAACCACCTCGATCTGGAATCGATTACCGCGCTGAACAATGGCTTAAAAGAATATAAAGGCACTGTTCTCTTCACCACCCATGACCACACTTTGGCCCAGACTGTTGCGAACCGGGTAATCGAAATAGGAAGCAAGGGGTACCTCGATAAACTCATGGATTTCGATGACTATATGCACAGTAAAGCCCTGCTCGAACAAAGGGCATCAGTCAATCTTTAATTTAGTATTTCAGATATGATTTTAATTTTTTTCTGATACCAGAGAAACAAATTCCGCGAGAAACACCGACTAATAGACTTCCGCTTTTTTTGATTTCTGCGATAGGTGGCACCCAGCTAATATCTATTTGTGTTTTAGTAATTGGAACAAAAGTAAACCCAAAATCGAGACGATTTTCCAGATTTTCAGATCCATCTTTGAATCCAAATACTTCAAAGAATGTACCGAATGTTGAATTAATCGACCAATTCAAACACAATGCATACATTCGAACGGGTTTTTCATTTTTCTGAAAATGTATCAAACCGAAGTTCGCATTCAGTGATAATCCGTTTGGTCCATTATTTATTGTAGCCAAGTAGATATCCCATGCCGGATTAGAAAATCTGTTCTCAAAACCGTTTGGCACGCTAATAATGGAGTTGGCTAAAAGTGAAATAGCTGGAATAACGGTGCGTTCTTTACAAATCGAGTACTTTCCACCTATGGCAAATAGGTCTATATTTTTTTGCTCTTTGATTCGCTCAATAACACTATATGGTGGCTCGTAACCCGTATTGAACCTAAGTTCAATACCCGGTGCTAAATTCATTCTCAATAGCATTGACGGAAACTGAATTGATTCTAAATACAACGGCCGCTCAATAGATACTCCAAGTTCAACCTGAATCTGTCCTCGGTTCAACACATATGGGGCATCCGCTACTCCCGGTCGGTCTGACAAAAGATCAGTGGAATAATCATTTATATTTTGTGACCACACATGTGGAAAAAACGCTGAAATTGACCCCCTTTCGTCGGAGTAAATTGACCCCTCTGCGTCGGAGCAAATTGACCCCCTAAAAAAGTGCTAAAACTGAGGTGTTGAACGTGTTGATATTGCTTGTTAAATCACAGGCGATATGGCTAATCAACCCATCAGTATGCAAAGAATCAAACAAATTATCCGATATCACCATGAGGGCATGGCGATCAAACGAATCGTTAAGCTTACGCGGACTTCGCGAAATACAGTCAAGCAATACCTACTTAGATATAAAAAACTAGGGCTGGCTGCGGCGGAAATTGAGTCATTAGACCAATACACTCTGCATCAACTTTTTAGTGATGCCCCGCCCAAAGAATTGACCAAAAAAGATCCGAGATATGAGCGCTTAGAGCCACTATTGCCTGATATTGTTAAGGCCTTGCGAAGGCGGGGAATGACCATTGACAAGCAATGGGAAATCTATGCCAGCCGTGAAGTTGACCATTACCAACGCACACAATTTGGTGCTTATATCAGACAATATATTGGACGAAGTAAGACTTCAATGTTGCTTGAACACAGGGCTGGCGACAAGCTTTATTGCGATTACACGGGCGATAAACTGCACCTAGTAGACACCGATACTGGTGAATTACTACCTGTTGAGGTATTTGTTGGGATACTGCCCTGTAGCCAACTCATTTATGTGAGGGCCTGCTATAGCCAAAGCACTGAAGATTTGGTTGATTGTACCCGCCGTTGCTTAGAATATCTGGGTGGTAGTCCAGCTGCGATTGTTACTGATAATCTAAAGGCCTCAGTAATCAAAAGTAGCAAATACGAGCCTAGATTGAATCAAGCATTTGAGAGCTTCGGAGATCACAACAGCACGGCCATCCTTCCAACGCGTGCTTACAAACCAAAGGACAAAGCACTTGTCGAGGGCGCGGTCAACTTGGTCTATCAGCGCATCTTCAGTGAGCTGGATCCATTGGTATTCATCTCTCTGGATGAACTAAACAAGGCAATAGTGCCATTGTTAGATGCCCTAAATAGAAAATCGTTCAAGGGAGAGGAAAGTCGCTCAGAGCGCTTCGAACAAATGGAGCGTTCTTTACTCAAACCACTGCCTGAGCTTGCGTATGAATTACACCAAAGCCGCCAAGCAACGGTGATGAAAAATGGGCATGTAAACTTCAGTCCAGACAAGCATCTGTACAGTGTTCCCTTCACATATATTGGCAAGCAAGTGCGGATAGTATACACTTCGGAGGTGGTCACAGTATACCACAATTACGAGCCAATTGCACAGCACACAAGGGATTACAGGAGACTTCGTTATACCACGGATAAAAATCATTTAGCATCGAATCATCGGTTCATGAGTGAATGGAATCCAGATTTCTTTATCACAAAAGCAGCGGTATATGGAGCGAGCGTTGCTCAATATGTAGAAAAACTCATGGATAGCAAAGCTCATCCAGAACAGGGATACAAGGCATGTCTTGGGGTACTAAACCTTGCAGCCCGTGTTGGGGCTGAACGCATACAACGAGCTTGCCAGCGAGCAGATAAATACCAAAACTATAGCTATTGGGTCATTGAGGACATCCTAACCAAGAAACTGGACGAACTAGATCCTGAATCAGAAACGCTTGCAGATGAGCAGCAAACGCCTAGCCATGTGAATATTAGAGGCAACAAATACTACCAATAATCAAACAATATGATACAATCAAACAACACCGAAAGAACCATTGAGCACATGCGAAGCATGAAGCTCTATGGGATGCAAAAGGCCTATCAGATGGCCATTGAAAACCACTCGTTGGCAAATCTAACTGCCGATGAACTCATTGCTCACCTTGTAGCTCAGGAGTACGATGATAGGAAAAATCGTACAATTAGTCGTTCAGTAAAAAATGCTAAGTTCCG
>SXGR01456340.1_pt1 | contig 38902 bp, 30 predicted proteins | sample 3174711 | NCBI WGS metagenome assembly SXGR01 (sample SAMN11356860, study PRJNA531348) | freshwater metagenome | isolation source: freshwater sample F1-60 | place: China: Fuxian Lake, Yuxi | collected 2017-12-25
CACGTTGGTATCAATACCCATTTCGCGCAATGAACCTAAATACAAATCCTGAATATCGGCGGGCGAGGGTTTCATCGCCACCTGAAATTGATAGTAGTGTTGCAAGCGATTGGGGTTTTCACCGTAGCGGCCATCTTTCGGGCGGCGGCAGGGCTGTACGTAAGCCGTGTTCCACGTTTCTGGGCCAATCGCACGCAAAAAGGTGGCGGGGTGAAAGGTACCCGCACCCACTTCAAGGTCGAGCGGCTGCAAAATCACGCAGCCTTGGCGCGCCCAGTATTCTTGTAAGGCCAAAATTAGGCCTTGAAAGGTACTTACATCAGGCTTTTTAGTTTCTGTTGCTTGGTTATTGTCAGACACGGGCAACCGGCCTCCGAATGCGATAAAGGGGAAGTCCCTGAGGCTAAAACTGGGACTACAGATAAAAGTGCGGCGATTATAGCGGTAATTGATGTTGTTCGCCCATCTTCGCCTCGCTTCACAATAGCTTCATGTTGCCGCCTTATTTTAATGCGTAAGGTTCCTGCCCTTAATTGGCAGGGCGGCATAGCTTGGAGGGGTAAGAAATGACGTTACGCGATGATTCCACAAGGCCTTTGGTAGTACGCATGGGTGCCTTGGGCGATATGGTGATGCTCACGCCCCTATTAAAAGCGCTTTATGAGCGAACTGGGTTGGCGGCCGATCTGGTTGCGTGCGGCGAGTGGAATCGCAAATTGTTCGCTAACAGCCCCTGGGTCAATGAGATATATACGGTGCAAAGCCGTAATACTCCTTTATTGTTCAGCCCCAGCAAACAGGCAATGCTAAAAGCGCTCAAACCTTATGCCGCTAATCGGCGCTGGTTCTTCTTTGAGCATCTACCTATCCTAGAAAGTTTGATGCTGCGTGCTAATTGCAGCAAATCGCTAGCGGTACTGTCTGCCCATCACCCTCGTAAACTGGGCGAGCATACCTGTGAACAATTAATGCGTATGGCAGATGCGGTTTATGAGCCTGAACTCGCACAAACAGAAGCAAGCATACCCGCCGTAATCGCGACCCAACTACATTGTTCGGCTGAGGATATTCGCGAGTGCGAGATGTGGCTGGCTGAAACAAAGAAAATCGACCGCCGCGCTCAGAAAGTAGTGTTACTACAAGCCGGTAACAAAAGAACTATGCGCAAAGGTAATCGCGATAGAGCATCAAATATTAAATATTGGCCTGAGCAGCATTGGGCGAGTTTAATTGATCGCATTCTTGCGGCAGAGCCAGATACTCGAATTTTATTGTGCGGAGCGCCCGCAGAAGTGGATTTGTGTGCAGATATTGCCGCACATTGCCAACCTAGCTCGCGCCAACAACTTGTGCAGTGTGCAGCGGATTTGCCGTTGACTCGGCTAATGGCCTTGGCTTCAATCGCCGATGCCTGCATTAGCGTGGATACTGGCCCTGCACACATCGCCGCTGCTTTGGGTTGCCCGCTAGTGGTTTTGTTTGGGCAATCTGATGCTCGTCAATATAGGCCCTTGGGCGTAAGCGAGGTGCGTGTTATTGCCAATAAAGATTGGCAGAGCTTTTATGAAAGTAGCGCGCAATGGGCGGCCCAAAATGCCATGAGTGATATTAGTGTTGAGCAGGTTTTTCAGGGTTATCAGCAATTGCAAACCCGCAATTTAATGGCGCACGCATCCGTCACTATTAAGTGTCAAAAAGACACTGTGCGGCACATGGGTTTTGCTTTGGCTTCATAACTCGCATAAACCACGGTAGATTTGCGCTACATCAAACATCTTAAAAAACCGCTTGATACAAATCAAAATCCGTACGCTAGCAGAGGTTCAATCTATACCCAAGGCCACAACTTAATGTGGTAATCAAAGGTAAAAAGAGGATTGAATCATGTTTGTATCTGGCGTAGTAGCAACAGCATCTTTGGTAGGCATTTTGGTCGCATTATTTGGTGCAGCGGTGTTGTTGGCTTATATCGATAAAAGCTGCGATAAAAATCGTCAACATTGATTGAGAATGTTAGAAAATAAAAACGCCGCCTAGGGGTACCTCGGGCGGCGTTTTTTTATGGAGAAAATATTGGGGAAAATTACCACCTATGAAGTGCTATAGTGCTGCCAACATGTAGCAAAGCAAATTAAAGGTAGCCCATGCGTGGAATGAACCACCCCGAACCCATCGCCAAAAAAAATGGCGCCGATGTCAGTGTGAATGTGCAAGAAACCTTTCGCTATCTTTGGCCGTACCTGTGGGCATTTAAAGGCAGAGTGATTTTGGCCATGCTGGCGCTGATAGCGGCAAAGCTGGCAACGCTCTTAATGCCCTGGGCGTTAAAACATGTAATTGATAGTGTTGACCCTAGCATTCGCCCAGAAGTTTATTTGCCCGTGGCCTTTTTAATTTTCTATGGACTGCTACGTTTTGGCAGTGTCTTCCTCGGTGAAATACGCGATGCACTCTTTGGCCGTGTCACTGAGCGCGCCATGCGCAATATTGGCCTGCGCGTGTTTAAGCATTTGCACTCACTGGATTTAGCATTTCATTTAGACCGCGCTACCGGAGGCATTAGCCGCGATATTGAACGCGGCACCAATGGCATCAGTTTTTTAATGCGCTTTTTAATGTTTAATATAGTGCCTACGCTGGTTGAAATATTATCGGTGGCGATTATTTTTGCGGTCGCATTTTCGTATTGGTATGCGGTTATCACTTTAGCGGCGGTTGCGATTTATATTGCCTTCACCATTATTACCACTGAATGGCGCAACCGTTTTGTGCGCGAGGCGAACCAAGCGGATTCATCTACTAATACCCGTGCAATCGATAGCCTGCTCAATTATGAAACCGTAAAATATTTTAATAACGAACAATACGAGGCAGATACCTACGATAAATTTCTCGCTTCTTGGGAAACCGCAAAGCTCAAAAATCGTATGTCGCTTCTAACGCTCAACTCAGGGCAGGCGTTTATTATTGCGGGTGCCATGACGGTGATGATGATTATGGCCGCCAATAGTGTTATCGCCAAAGAAATGACCATTGGCGATTTGGCGATGATTAATGCCTACATGATTCAATTGTTTATTCCGCTCAACTTTTTAGGTTTTGTGTACCGCGAGATTCGCCGTTCTTTAACGGATATTGAAAATATGCTGGCGCTGTTAAAACGCCCTGCACAAATTCTGGATGTGCCTGCTGCTCAACCTTTAAAAGTCACCAATGGCAATATTATTTGGCGAGAGGTGGATTTTTCCTATAACCCAGATCGTCAAATTTTGCACAAGCTCAACCTCACGATTGATGCCGGCACTAAAGTGGCGATTGTAGGTTCATCGGGTGCGGGTAAAAGTACGCTCGCACGTTTGCTCTATCGCTTCTATGACATTAACAGCGGCAGTATTGACATTGATGGCCAAAATATTCAGCACGTCACACAAGATTCTTTGCGCCGCGCCATCGCCATAGTTCCACAAGATACGGTGCTGTTTAATAGCAGCATTCGTGAGAATATCGCCTATGGAAACCCGCACGCGAGCGATGCGGACATTGATCGCGCTATTAAGATGGCACACTTAGAGACCTTTATTACTAGCTTGCCGCAAGGTGATCAAACCCTAGTAGGTGAACGCGGCTTAAAAGTATCCGGCGGTGAAAAGCAGCGCATTGCGATTGCTCGCGTGTTGTTAAAGAATTCGCCGATTTTAATTTTTGATGAAGCAACGTCGGCGCTAGATTCCCATTCAGAAGCGGCCATTGTAGATGCCATGCGCGAAGTAGCGGCGGGTAGAACGACCTTAGTAATTGCGCATAGGTTATCGACGATTGTGGATGCCGATAAAATTATCGTGTTAGAAAATGGCAGTGTGGTTGAAGAGGGGAATCATAATCAGTTACTGGAGCTGCACGGCCGCTATGCGCAAATGTGGGCCATGCAGTTACAAGAAGAATAATAGGTCGGCTCCAAAAAAGCGCACAAATAAATTTTCTTGCACCAACTTATGAATTCTTGTGCGTTTAACTATCATATCAAATGCTCATTGACGCTTTAATCAATCAATTCTCGCTTCTTTGTGTGCCAAAACTCTGTTACTGGTTTAATTTTAATATTTGGCATGACTTTCGCTATATCGCACCTACCAGATTAATTTCTTACATCGTAACTATTGACTAACACAAAGTGCACGCAGCACAGGTGATCTATGGCGAAGCTTTCTTCTACAAAATTAGAAACTAGCGAAAGGAGCTCTAAAGACGGTGCTAAAGATGGCCAAAAAAAAGTTGGCTCTAAATATGGAAAGTACAGCGGAATTCTAATTTCAGTCGCACTCTTTATTTTACTCGATGCATCCGTAATGATTTTAAACTTCTACGTATCCTTTGAAATTTCGGCGGATGCGATTGGCATCAACCTCGCAGGCCGTCAACGTATGTTAAGTCAGCGTACGGCAAAAACGCTTTACACCCTACACAGTGAAACCAGCGATTCAAAAGCCTTTCAAGATGCAGTAACCGAATTAACCAACACTAAAAATTTATTTGATAGCACTTTAACTGCCTTTACTCGCGGTGGAGAAGCTCAGGGTGCTAACAAAGAACCGGTGGTCTTACCGAAAGTGAGTTCAGATGAGGGGCAAAACACCCTGAGATCTGCAGCGGAAATTTGGTTTGACTACAAGCTGAGTGTGGATGCCTTGTTGGCCGACATTAAAGAGGGCAGAGATTTTAATAAAAGTTTAGATAAAGCCTTAGTACAAGCTAAATCAAAAAATCTTTTATTGTTAGGCCACATGAATGATTTAACCATCAATTTGGAAAATGTGGCCTCATCCAAAGCATCGCGGCTGCGAATTATTCAAACCGTGGGCATCAGTTTAGCGATCATCAACTTCCTCTTTATTATGCTGCACTTTTTGCGTCAATTGCGTGATAGTGATTTAGTGTTAGAACAAGCGCGTAAAGAAACCACCGAAATTCTACAAACCGTAAATGAAGGTTTGTTTCTGGTGGATGAGAATATGCTGATAGGGAATCAGCACTCTACACACTTGATTGATATTTTAGGTGTTGCGGACATTGCGGGGCAAAATTTCCAACATCTTTTGGAAAATATGATCAGCGAAAAGGATGCGGAAACCGCGCGCGGTTTTATCGAATTGCTATTTGATAAAAAAATTAAAGAAAAGCTTATTGGCGATTTGAATCCGCTCAATTTAATTGAAGTGAATATCGCACAGGCTAGCGGTGGCTTTCTCAATAAGTATCTGCAGTTCAGTTTTGCGCGTGCGCTACAAGATGGCGACATTTCTCATGTGCTGGTGACTGTGCAAGATGTCACTGAAAAAGTTCGCTTGGAAAAAGCCTTGGTAGAAAGCCGTAAAAATAGCGAATCGCAAATAGAGTTACTAACCAGCTTGTTGCATACTCATCCATCGCTGTTGCAAGAATTTATTACCAACAGTTACAACTGCTACAACCGCATCAATAATATTTTGCGCCAACCAGCAAAAACCACACCATTAGTCAAAGAGAAAGCCGTTAGTATTTTTAGAGAAATCCACAATTTTAAAGGTGAAGCCGCTTCATTAAAATTGGAATACTTTGAAAATCAAGCCCATGCCATTGAAGACACTTTGGCAGACTTGCGCAGCAAAGCCGATATTACTGGCAATGATTATTTGCCACTCACAGTGCAACTCGAAAATCTGATTAGCTATACCCAACAAGTTCAACAACTCACTGAAAAGCTGGCACTCTTTGGGCATTACACTAACAAGGCATTAGTGCCCGCCTCTGAGAAAAAGATACTGGGCAATCGTCAACAAGATGGATGGAACCATTTAGGCGATTTTGTGCAAAATATAGCGCAGCGCAATGGCAAGTTAATCAAGTTTGTTGCCAGTGGTTTGCGCGATATTGAGCTAGACCCCGACTATGCGCAGCAAGTAAAAGAAATTTGTGTGCAGTTGCTACGCAATGCCGTCACTCACGGTATTGAATCGCCAGAAGACCGCGAGCTGACTGAGAAGCCCATAGAAGGCCGCATTGATTTACGCTTGGCTAAACTCTCTGATGAAGAAATGGAAATCACTGTTATGGATGATGGTAATGGTTTGGACTATAGCGCTATTCGTGAGAAAGCCATTGAGTCTGGCCGTTGGTCTGAGGAGGAAATTGATTCTTGGGGCAATAAACATTTATTGGCGCTTATTTTCCACGAAGGTTTTTCAACCGCAAAAGAAGTATCGAAAGATGCAGGTCGCGGTGTAGGCATGGAGGCAGTGATGAATCATGTGCTTGAACATCGCGGCAAAATCACTGTTTCCAGCCGTCGTGGTCGCCATTGCCGATTTGTCATTACGCTTCCAATTATTACTGCACGTGAAGGCATTGCTGCATAACACTGACTAAAAACAAAAAGATGGAGAGCGCCTAATGCTGTCACTCATGATTGTGGACGATTCCAATATTATTCGTCGCAAAATTGAACGCTGTAATGATTCCGATAAATTTAATGTAGTGGCCTCTGCTTGCAATGGTGCTGAAGCCTTAGACCTCTTTGTAAAAGCATGCCCGCAAGTGGTAACCATGGATTTAACCATGCCAGAAATGGATGGCATTGCCTGTATTCAGCAGTTGGTGGCCATAGACCCTAATGTCCGCATTTTAGTGATCTCCGCTTTATCAGATAAAGCGACTGGCATTGAAGCCTTAAAGAAAGGTGCGCGCGGGTTTTTATGTAAACCCTTTACTGAAGAGCAACTAATAGAAGCGCTTACTGAGTTAACCGAGGATTAAATGTCAGAACAAACCTTACAAGTATTTATTGATGGCGTAGTGCGTTTTTTTGAACACACCAACGATAAAAACGTAAAAGTGGGCACACCTTATTTGGTGGAAAACGAAACGCCAGCCGCCTATGACGTAACCGGAATTATCGGCATCTCCGGCCCCTATCGCGGTTGTGTTTATTTCACGGCACCGCGAATTTTACTCAAGCATCTTTTGCTCAGTATTGGCGAAACCGAAACGACCAACGAGTATTTATTTGATTTGGTGGGCGAAGTTGCCAATACGATTTCTGGCAATGCGCGCAGCGCTTTTGGGCACGAGTTTATGATTTCGGTGCCCGCCATGATTGAAGGCGCGCCTGATCATATTCACCTACCCAAAAATATGCGCTCTTATGTAATTCCTATTTATTGGAAGGCTTATCACGCGGCAGTAGTGATTTGTTTGGAATGCTAATGGTTTAATGAATATCCACATTATGCGTTAGGGTTTCATAAAATATATTCCAATCAGACTGACTTTTCTTCCGCACTTTTTCATGCAGTAATTTTTCTGTATTAGGTAAGCTGAGCTTTTTGCGATTGTGATAATGGTTATAGCCAATCTCCCAAGTGGCATAGAGATCATCTGTCGCTTTATTGTTGCTGCACACGCCTTGCATATCGCCCGTTAGGAGTTGAGTAGCCATCAACTCCATGGTTGCAGTGAAACGTTTTGTGTTTTCGGTATAAAGATCTACACCTTGATTCCAGGCTACTTCAGTTGCATGTAGTGCAGACGCGAGCCCATATTGCGCGTGGTGATTATTATCTCTGCAGGTTTCTTGTGTTAACCCATCAACCCACTTTTCAGGATTACTCCAGAATTTTTTATAGTTGCCGCCGTCGCCGTCAATGCTGGGGACTGTACCGTCCGACGCCAAATAAAAATAAGCCGGTATGCGTTGCTTTAAGCGCGCTATACCTAGCGTAAACGCAGCTTCGTCTTCGTTGAATATTGCAATGTTCATGAGGGCATCAATTTGGGTTAAATCGACATTTCCATTCCAGTTGCTCGCTGTATTTAACTGAGGGTAAAACGCACGCTTGAACATGGCCTGCAATTTGGCTTTATCGGCAGAACTCCATGGTGAATATCCGCGCATAAGCTCTGCTGCTGGGCCGAAGAGCGCGCCTATCCACCCTGCGGTTAATTTATCTTGATCATTGCCGCCATTAAACCCTTGAAAATCCGCCCATACATTCAGAATCTCAATTGCTTGCTTTGCGTAAATGTCTTCGCCGGTGTAGTGCCATGCTAAGGCATTGGCATACGCCCTTTGCGAATCTAATTTTGCTAGGCCTGCATCAGCATCATTTTTTGAGTTGAGATAAGTGAATTTATTATTCCCGCTAACCGCAAAGCGTTTGAGTTTTTTAAATTCGCTTGCCCAAGGTTCTGAGTTGGAATGTATTTTTTGTTTTACAAACACTATTTCACTTTTAGTGGTTAAGGCTCCAGGGTGTTTAAATTCCATACTCGCATAAGCGGGCAAGGCAATACCCAGCGCCAAAACACTTACACCTAAAAGCCGCGCGCCCAAAGAAAATATGATTGAATTATTCATGACAAATCATCCAATTTTTAGGTGATTTTTAATGGGCAAGTCGCGGATGCGCGGGCCGCCAGCGGCTACTATCGCGTTAGTAATACTTGCACCTACGGGCGGCATTCCCGGCTCACCGGCACCGCTGTGTTTTTTATCGCTGCTGATTAGCGTCACCACTATTTTTGGGCTTTGCGATATTCTCAGCATTGGGTAATCGTGAAAACTGGATTGTTCGGCGGCACCTTCTTTAAAGGAAATTTCACCCATAAGTGCGGCCGATAAACCAAAAATAACCGAACCTTCCATTTGCGCATGTACACGGTCTGGGTTGAGAATTTGTCCGCAGTCTATGGATATGTGAACTTCCAAAACGCGCAATTCATTATTGGCAAGGCTGACTTTGCTGGCCACAGCAACATAACTTTCAAAACTGCGATGGGTGGCGAATCCCCAACCTTCAGACGCCTTCACTGTTGCTGGCCAACCACTGGTTTTTTGTACGGCCTTAATGGCATTTTTTAAGCGCAGCGGGCTATAGGCAAAATCACTTTTTTCGGTTGTGGGTTTTCCATCATTCGGTTCATCGGCGGGCAAAGAATCCAAATGGTATTGCAGCGGATCAATTTTATTTGAGCGCGCAATTTCGTCCATAAAACTATTGAGCGCAAAAGCATGATTGCTGTTGTAAACCGAACGCACCCAGCCAATTCTTGTGTGAGCAATGACCGGAATATTTCTAGCGCGAAAGTGAGGAATTTTGTACACGTGCGAGGTAAAACCTTGCCCTAATTCCCAGTCTTGCATGTAGCCCGTGTCAGGTTTAAAGAGTGAAATGATGGAGGGCGATGCCACGCTAGAATCCAAGCCAATAATCTGGTGCTTGGCATCAAGTGCGGCGTTGTAATGCTGCACACTGAAGGCGTGATAGTAACCATGACGCGTAGTATCTTCGCGAGTCCAGGTGACTTTGACCGGTTTGCCAATAGCTTTAGCAAGCACCACTGCCTCAGCCACAAAATCGGGCTTGGATTTGCGACCAAAACCGCCACCTAATAAGGTGATATTGACGGTGACTTGTTCAAGCTTAAATCCCAACATATCGGCAATTAATTTGCGCGCGGTCATGGGGTCTTGCACGCAGGCCCATACTTCACAGCTAGTTGCCGTGACTTTCGCCGTAGCCGCAGGCGGCTCCATGGTGGCGTGTTCTAAATGCGGGAGGCTGTAGGTCGCTTCATAGGTTTGCGCTGCGCTGGCAAAGGCTTGGGCGATATCGCCACGGGTGGCAACGGTTTTTGCTTCAGTGACCGGCGCTGAAATGAGTTTACTGATAGCCGCGCGTGAATCGAACTTCGCATGGGCAGGATTGTTTGCCCAAGTCACGCTCAGGGCTTTACGGCCTTCCATCGCTGCCCAAGTATTGGTGGCAATAATGGCGACGCCGGCGAGAGGATTAAAGCCTGCTGGCTCAATGCCGCCGTCTAACTTTACAGCTTGAATGACACCGGGAATAAGTAGCGCTTTACTGGCATCAAAGGATTTTACTTTGCCGCCTAAAATGGGGCTGCGCTCAATACTGGCGTACACCATATCGGGAATTTTCGTGTCTATACCGAAGCTGGTGGTTCCCCTCACTATATCCGCAAAGTCGGCCATGGCCATGGGCTTGCCGATGTACTTAAACTCCTGCGGATTTTTAAAGCTGAGTAGTTTTGCATCGGGCAGTGGCAGCTTGGCCGCTGCTTGTGCCAATTCACCATAGCTCAGAGATTTTCCACTGGGTGAATGGGTTACGCGGTGGTCTTTGGCGATACAAGATTCCAGCGGCACTTGCCATGTAGCCGCAGCTGCTTGACGCAACATGAGTTTGGCAGAGGCACCCATTACGCGCATCGGCTGGAAAAAATTGCGCACGCTATTGGAGCCATCGGTATTTTGATCGCCGTATTTTTCGTCGGCTTGTGCTTGCAGAATATCTATTTTGTCCCAGTCTGCGTCTAACTCATCGGCCACGATTTGCGGCAGGCTGGTGCGAATGCCTTGCCCCATTTCCGATCTGTGCGCCATGATGGTGACGCGATTATTCGCGGCAATATGAACAAAGATATTGAGCGCAACTGCTTGGCGAGCGGCGGCTTTTTGCGTGCTTAAGGCAAACGCGCCATAGGCCGATTGGCTCACGGTGGTTTGTAAGGCTAATCCGGCAGAGCCTAAGCCTGTCATTTTTAAAAAATCGCGGCGATTTAATTTGCTTAAGGTGGCCATTAAATTGCTCCCTTCGACTTTGTAGCAGGCTGATGAATCTGTACCCCGGCGACGGATTTAATCGCCGCCTCAATACGGGGATAAGTGCCGCAACGGCAAATATTGCCAGACATGGCGTCTTTGATTTCCGCATCTGAAGGCGTGGGGTTATTTTTTAAGAGCGCTGCTGCACTCATGAGTTGCCCTGATTGGCAGTAACCACACTGCGGAACCTTGTGAGCTATCCAAGCCTGTTGCAGCGGATGATCGCCGTTAGCCGAAAGCCCTTCAATGGTAGTGATTTCAGCACCAAATGCGGCCGCAAGTGGCATTAAGCAGGAGCGAACCGGCAGACCGTTTAAATGAATGGTACAGGCGCCACACAGGCCCTTACCGCAACCAAATTTGGTGCCGGTCATATTGAGTAGATCGCGCAATACCCACAGCAGCGGCATATTGGGGTCAGCATCTATTGGGTGTTCAACACCATTAATTTTTACCTTGTTCACAGACTCTCTCCTTCTGGGGTTCTGATTCGGCGGGGGTTGATTAGGGCGGTGCTGAGTTTATGCTCGTTAAAACGAGCCCACTGATCTTGGGTATCTATATCGATTGCAGCGGTCGCCATGGGCACGCTGATAACCGAGTTTTCTTGGAGCATGTGTTTTGCGCCCATATCGCCGTTGAGTTCTTTAAGTTGGTTGAAATAGTGATTTGGGAAAATCGCGGGGACACCTAAACCATCGGCATAACTGGCGCACACAATGGGTGGAATGTCGTTGCTTTTTAACTGCTCATAGCGACTGGTTAAGCGTGCTAAGTCAAAGCTGCTGAGCGCTGCTTGATCGCACAGCATAATTAATACAGCGCTGGCGCTGGCAGGTAAGGCCGCTACTCCACACGCGATAGAAGAGCCAATGCCCTGATTCCAATTAGGATTTATAACGACCTGTGCTCGCCTCACCAGAAGCGCTAATTGTTCGTGGCGAAAACCAAGGACAACAGAAACGCGAGCCGGGGCAAGAATAGAGGCCTGATGAACCGCGTGCTCAAGCATGGTTTTATCGCCAATCATGGCAAGTTGTTTAACGGCATCGCCAAAGCGGCGGCCTTCGCCTGCGGCGAGTATCAGAATATGCAAACTCACGCGAATTCCCTCGTGAGTGAAACAACGGGTAGGGAGCTTTTTGTAGTCAAACAATTATTCGATTCGAGTATCTGATGGCATTGTGCAAGTGTTGCGAGCGCAATAGATTCGGGTAAATCGCCGCCGAGCGGCAACCCCATGGGGCCATATATTTTGTTGCAATCGCCAATCCCCGCACGATTAAGCACCTTGAGCTTGCGATGTTGTGGGCCTAGCAAACCAATATAGCGTGCCGTGGAATTTTGTAAGGCTCTGACGGCAAGCGCATCCATTTCGATGTTGTGTGTCATCACTATGGCTGCATCAATTGTGTTGAGAAAATTCGCTGGACTAAGCGCATCTGCACTATCGCGAATAATGGTTGTTGCTGTTGGAAAGTCCGCTGATTTTGCGTAGCCCGCACGGCTATCAATAAGCGTAATTTGCCAGCCCAAAACGCTTGCCATTTGTACCAAGGGAATTGCATCCACCCCGCCACCAAAAATCACCAGATGCGTTTGTGGTTGCACCGCGATGGCGAGCAAATTGTTTCCAAATTGATCGTTAAAATAGTGTGTTTGATGCGTTGCTAGATTATGTTGCGAAAAGTCGTCGGCCGTTATTAACCGATTTTGTACAGCACTATTATTAAGTGAAATGGAATAATGTATTGGCGTGCGATTTTGTAGCGCGAGATACAACTGATCTAGATGATGATAATGATTTTCTGCAGCAATGGGCTGCAATAAAATAGTCACCTTGCCGCCACAACCTAACGCCATGGCCCAAGGTGAATCTGAGTTTTCACTAGAATCATAAAAAACGCGTAGTGGTTGATTAAAGGTTAAGACTTTTTTTACATCCACTAACAAGGATTTTTCTAAACATCCGCCACTGATTAATCCAAAGTATTGCCCTAATTCATTCACTAAAATCATCGCGCCTGTTTTGCGATAATTTGAGCCTTCAATCTGAATGACAGTGCCTAACACCCAGCGCAATAGATCGCGCTGGGTGTACCACTGAGCCAAAATCCCCTGAAGATGATTAGCCATGAGGGCATACTTTTTTGGTTAGGAATCTATTAACGTTTGCGTTAATGTTTTGGTACTGCTTGAGTCGTTTTATACTCGGCTGCGAATTGCGTTAAATACGCTTGCCACTCTTGCGCGGATTTAATGTCTTTCGCTTTTTCCCAGCCATAACCTGCATAGTAAAATATCTTGCCGCGACTATCGGTGTTGGTAATGTAAAGTGCATGGCTGGTGTCGGGCGCATTTCCGTTATAGGTAGTAACGGCTTGCACAATGTTTTTGGGGTCCATAAAAATGCCTGTACCCAAACCAAAACCATCCATTTTTTCCCATGTTGAAAGCCAACCGGTTTTTTGATCAAAGGTTGCTATGGCATTGCCATCATGAGTAGTAACCCCAACGGCGACTGGCAAGTTTTCAACAATTTTTCCGTTCATTCTAAAGGTAGACTCCACTGCATACATCCGTGAGCCCATCTTCAACATAATACGTTTTTCTTCACTGTATTTATCGCCGTTTATGGTTTTGTGATAAGTCAGTGTAAATATCACGAACTTAGATGTACTTTCCTGCAGTGATGCTCTGGTGTAAGTCTCTAAGGGCTCGCGCTTGCCGTTAATCCACAGAGCTGAACCGCCGCAACCGGCTGAGGCACCAACATGATAATTATCTAAGCCTTCGCCACGGTCTTGGTGATAAGAAATGTTTTGTTTTGTTTCCAGCTCGTACCATTTATTAATAATGGGATAGTTCACGCGTTTTAACCAGCAATCAATTCCTGCATCTTCATTGCCACTGCGCAACGCTGGGCCATAGGCTCTAAAGGCAACCAGATCATTTTCCCATGCAAAATCATCTTTGCGTTCTGGAACATAACGAGCAAAGGTGCGAGGGCGTTTAGGGTCATGGAATATTTTGAGTTCTTTATCCAATTTTGCATTGGACGATTTCATTCCCGCCGTGAGCTTCTTTGAGTCTGCTATTTGTGCCGGGGCATGGCCACCAACAAGTTTAAACACCTCTGAACCTGCTGCTAAGAAGGCTCCTGAGCCATAGGTTTCGGTTTTATCGGGCCATGCTTGGCCCGGTGCCGCGCCAATGGGCTGTACATAACCGAGCATACCGTCTTTAGTGACGTGCGAATTTGCAGCCGCCCAACCTTTGAATATGGCGTTGGTAAATTTCTCGTCTTTTAAAATGCCACGGTTCACGCCCCACGCCAAACCGTAAGTAAAGAATGATGTACCGCTCGTTTCTGGTGTTGGAAAGTTTTCCGCATTTAATAAGCTCATTGACCAATGCCCCTGCGGGGTTTGAATTTTTACAAGGGTATCTGCCATTTTTAAATAGATTTTGAGTAGATAAGCGTACTCTGCAGAGTCTTTTGGCAACTCATCCATCATTAATGCAAGACCAGCAAATACCCAACCATTGCCACGGGCCCAAAACACTTTTCTGTCGTTAACGCGTTTTGTTAGGTAGTTGCTATCGCGATAGAACAAGCCCTCTTCTGCGTCATACAAATGATCCACAGTGGCTTTTACTTCGGCCATCATCCAAGTGTTGTAGGTTTGATTGCCTGTGATTTTTGCGAGCTTTGCCCAAACGGGGGGCGCCATAAATAATGCATCGCACCAAGTCCAGCGTTCAAAGTGAATGTAATTATCAATAGAAATAGGTTCTTCACTTGGGTAAGCCATTACATGGTCCAAGCTTGCTTGGGTTGGCTCTAACATGCGCTTGTCGCCATAGTGGCGATAGAGTTCTAAATACAATTGCCCAATTGTATGATCGTCTGCCATGTAGGTGCGATCATGCAGTTTGAATTGGGTTCGTTCGCCGACACTTTTTGCCCATTCTAGGTAGCGCTTATCGCTCGTAACATCTACCCATTTCATGAGGCCTACATAAAATGCGCCGTGAGTCCAATCACGAATATCATGGGGTTCGGGGTAGTTACTAAATTTGTCGCGGAAATGTTCTATTTGCCAATCGGCCACGCCTTGCATTGCTAGCGCGACTTCTTCCGGTTTGGGTTTATCTTGGGCTGATGCATAACTGGATGCTACAGCCATAATCAGGAGTATTAAAACGGATTTAATAGTCATAGTTTTCTCATGTGTTAATGACACGAACAATAGTTTTGGCTGTAGTTAAACAGAACCAACCTTTTATAGCGTATTTAGAAACAACGCTTTGACAAACAGATACTGGCAATTTTGGTAATAAGCAGCTAAAAAATTAACATAACATTGAATTAATCATTGATCTCATGGTTCTGCAAAAACAAGCCCCACTCTAAAAAAGCTCCTCGCTAAAAAAGCTCCTCGCTAAAAAAAGCCCCTTTCTAAGGAAAGGGGCAAATTGAGTGAGAAAACTCAAATGTACCGGTGTTTGGAGAACTCCAAGTACCAGTCTAGTTTATGCAGGTATAAAAATGACGCTAGTCACCTGTCAGTTCGTTATAAAGTGGGTAGCCAAAAAATAAACAAATACAGTAATTTGTGAACTAGGGTAACAGGCTGAAAGTTGCATTTATATTCTTAGGGTCAGCTCTGCAAAATGACTGCACTACAAGGAATTAACACTTAAGCAGTATGTATAAATATAATCTTGAGACATGATAGCGGCATAAATACTAGACGAAGCCATTACGCCTGTAAATTTTCGTAAACAACACCAAGGTATAAAAATGAAAAAAATTGAAGAACGCTTCGCAGTCCATGTGGATGACTACAAAAGCTACGATACTGAGAAACTGCGCAAACACTTTTTAATTGAATCTGTCTTTGCGACAGACGATGTATTGTTCACCTATACCCACTACGAGCGCTTAATGGTGGGCGGTGCAATGCCGGTTAATACCCCCGTGAAACTTGAAACTGTAGAACAGTTAAAGTCTGAATACTTCTTACAGCGCCGCGAATTGGGCGCTATCAATATCGGCGGTAACGGCACGGTGACTGTTGACGGCGACGTGTTTGCGATAGGCACTAAAGAAGCGCTCTATATTGGCCGTGGTGCAAAAGACGTTGTGTTCAATAGCGATGACAGCAACAACCCCGCTAAATTCTATTTGAATTCAACGCCAGCACATTGCAGCTATCCCACTAAAAAAGTGAACAAAGAAAACAGCAAAGTCTTGCACATGGGGGCAGGCGATACCTGTAACGAGCGCGACATTTATCAATTGATGATTAGCACCGTGCTAGACACCTGCCAATTGCAAATGGGTATGACCGAATTAAAACCCGGTAGTATTTGGAACACCATGCCAATGCACACCCACAGCCGCCGTATGGAAGCCTACTTCTACTTTAATATTCCAGACACCCATGCGGTTTGTCACTTTATGGGCCCCGCCGAAGAAACCCGTCATATTTGGGTAGGCAACGAGCAAGCCGTCGTATCACCACCTTGGTCAATGCACTCAGGTGTGGGCACCGCGAACTACACCTTTATTTGGGGTATGGCGGGCGAGAACCACGACTACACCGATATGGATTTCCATAAGCCAAGCGAGGTGAAGTAATAATGAATCATTCACTGTTTGATTTAACCGGAAAAGTGGCCGTCGTTACAGGTGCAACTCACGGCCTAGGTATGGCAATGGCCTCCGGCCTTGCGAGCGCTGGCGCAACCTTAATTATTAACGGCAATTCGTCGCAAGAAAAAATAGACAATGCCGTTAACGAATATCGCGCAAAAGGTTTTAAGGCCTTTGGTTACAAATTTAACGTAACCGAAGAAGCTCAAGTGATTGCGGCTGTTGATCAAATTGAACAAGATCACGGCCCTATCGATATTCTTATCAACAATGCCGGCATTATTAAACGCACTCCACTGCTAGAAATGACGCTGGAAGATTTTGAAGAAGTGATCAAAATTGATTTAACGGGCGTGTTTACTATGACGCGCCCCATTGCGCGCAAAATGGTTGAGCGTCGCCAAGGGAAAATTATTAACATCTGTTCCATGATGAGTGAATTAGGCCGCAATTCAGTAGGCGCATACGCCGCTGCTAAAGGCGGATTAAAAATGCTCACCAAAAACATGGCCACCGAATGGGCAAAATACAATGTGCAAGTTAACGGCATTGGCCCCGGTTATTTTGCTACCAGCCAAACCGAAGCGATCCGTGTGGATGGCCATCCCTTCAACGATTTTATTATCAACCGCACACCGGCAGGCAAATGGGGCGACCCAGATGATTTGCAAGGCGCTACCATTTTTCTTGCGTCAAAAGCGAGCGATTTTGTCACCGGCCAAATCGTTTATGTAGACGGTGGAATATTAGCGACTATTGGTAAACCTATTAACGAGTGATAAGACAGTAACGAAATTTAAAAATGTAATTACAAAAAAGAAGTACATCAATTTTTATGAATACAAAAAAGCCGCTAAAAATTAGCGGCTTTTTTGTTAAGCATCACACAATCTTTTAATACTTAGAAAGTATAACGAGCACCTAATGTATAACGTGGGCTCAAGACTTCTAAGCTCCACAATTGACTATAAGCACGCGCAAAGTTGCGTTTGTCTGCACCCATTAAGTTAAGACCTTCAAGAGAAATGGTTAAATTCTCATTCAGTTCATAACTTATATTGGCATCGAATGATTCATAGGATGCTGTATTGCCAGGCTCATTTTTTCCGGCATTGGTGGTGTAGAGGAACTTATCACGCCAGTTGTAAGCAACACGAGCAGATAAACCATCCTTCTCATAAAACGCTACAACGTTTGATGTATCGCTGAGGCCAGTCAGAGCAAATTGCGCTACACCTGATTTGGTATTGTCATAACCTACGTCACCATTAACGGTGGTGTAGTTTGCTTGCATACCAAAACCAGATTCACCAAACATGTGTTGAACGGCAAATTCAAAGCCGTCAATAACGCCAGACTTATTGTTAACAGGAGTATCAATCATCCAATTAACCAGTGGGTCGGTAGAGTTAGGTAGAAGGTTAGCATTTTCTTTGCCTGAACCATCAGCATTAACTTGGCCTTCATTTTTGGCGAACTGGCTGTAAATTTGTTGAACAGATGGATTAGCGTTTCCAGCAGCAACAAGTTGTGCTTTAGCCGCTTGTGCACGTGGGCCTTGCGTAATATCGCGCAATCCAAACAAACCAGTCACAGGAACTGCGCCAGTGCTGTTGAACTTATCAACATCTTTGCGGTAATAGCCTAAAGAGACATAGCTTGAGTCTGAATAATACCACTCAAGAGATGCGTCAAAGTTCTTGGATTCTAATGGAAGCAATCCTGGGTTACCGGCACTACCTTGACGACCTGTTCCATCATATTGAATATTGCCGCCTACAGAAGTATCTGCTTTCAATAAGCCGTAATTTGCTCTAGCAATTGTTTTGCTTACAGACAAACGACCTTTTAAATCATCACTTAAGTCAATATCAAAATCGATGTTAGGTAATACATGGCTGTAGCTCGCTTCTCTTGATTGGCTAACTTGATTGCTACCCATGTCAGTTTGGAAGTCATTATCACCGGTCCACCGAATTTGAGTGGGCGGATTTGCTAAAGTACCTGCTGTAACATCGGTTTTTTCATAACGCACACCCGCTAACAAGTGATAAGACTTACCACCTAATTCACCGGGCATTTCAAATTGTGCGTAAGCTGCTTGTACTTTTTCATTAATTGCACGGTAGGTGGTTGGATCAGGTTTAACTTGCCATCTGCCGTTCACGGTTCCAAAGAAGCCAGGTGTGCCTTTAGCAGCTTCTGCTTCAGACCATTTTGCAAACTCTTCAATGTCGTAGTCCATACCGCCTGCCCAAGAGCCAGTGGTATCGTAACCGTCGAATTCAGTTAAGAAATTGCGCGGGGTATAAAAACTATCTGGAACTAAAGCAGGGTTAGCACCGCTCCAGTCACCCATCGACATATCATTATTTTGATACTCGAGGCCGAGATAATCATTTTCACGGCTTTCAATACCAAATTTGAGCGCGTTGTCATTAAATTTCCAAACGCCATCTAAACGCATTTGTGTCACTTCATCATCAGCAATTTGTTTTTGAGCGTTGGCACGAGAACTAGTCACATCACCTACGTCAAACTTTCCATTGTTGTTGGCACCGTTCTTACTATCATCCAGTTTTACGTACATGGTGGGTAGTGCAGCATTAAAGTTAACGGATTGTTCTTTAACTATGTTGCCTAATGCACCGGTAATATTTAAATTACTTGCGCGCGGGTCATGTGGGTCCAAGGATGCTTTGGAATTACTAAGATCTAAGGTCAGATTTAAATCATCTGTAACATCAAAACTTATATTAAGACCAACAGCATTATTTTCTTGCTTGCTACCCTGAACTTGACGAGCAAAACTCAAGTCTTTTGGATTGGGTACCCACTCAGAATAAATCAGCGGTGATTTAATAGGATTGTTGTCGAACACAATATGAGAGCGTGTATCTACAAACCATAAGGTTTGCTCTATACGTTCTTGCGACCAATCATTTGTTGAGTAAGTGTAATCTAAGGTTGCTGTGATTTTTTCAGCGGGTTTGAATTGCAGCGTTAATTGACCATTAGTACGCTCACGCTCTTGGTCGCCCAAGGTGTAACGCAAATCGCTGGGCAGGGTATATTGGCCACCTACAGCAGGGCCGTTCTCAATGAGCGCACCTGGCAGCACTTTTAAATCATTAACCGATTTTAATGTTCTTACATTCCACTCGTTAATATAAGCGCCTGTTGTACCGCTATCGCGTTTTTGGTAGCTTCCGCTTAAGGCTACACCAATAGTGTCATCTGCAAAGGTGTTGCTAATAATGCCCGATACTTCTGGCGTAAAGTCATCGCCAGTACGGTTGCTTGTATCATTTAAAAGTTTTCCACCGATGCTTGCATGAAACCCGGTTTTATCCAAAGGACGCAAGGTTTTAATATTGATTGAAGCACCAATACCGCCACTTGCTATATTAGCGCGCCCAGTTTTGTAAACCTCTAGGCCGCTTACGCCTTCAGATGCAAGATTTCCAAAATCGAACGAGCGCGAATCAAACGACGCCGATGCAGCGGCACGACCGTTTAAGGTTACCAAGTTAAAGTCTGGGCCAAAACCACGAACGGTAACTTTACTACCTTCGCCGTTAGCGCGATCTATGGATACGCCGGTAATACGTTGGAGGGATTCAGCAAGGTTTGAATCGGGCATCTTACCCATATCTTCTGAAGAGATAGCATCAACTACACCTACTGCATCGCGTTTGATATCCATTGCTCGTGTTAACGAAGCTTTGATACCTGTAATAACAATTTCTTCAGACTCGTCTTGAGCCACTGCGAAATTATTAAAACTCATGGATGCTATTAATGCTGCGAGAGCTGTTTTGTTAAATGGTAATGTTTTACGCATGGAGTACTCCTTAAATCATTAGAAGTTATTGTTTCCGATACAACAGAACGCGTACTTACGTGTTTATTTAAGTACGCAGCCTCGCCCCTTTTGGTTGGGGGCTCTTTAATTGACTGACCAGAATTATGTTTTAAGTCAGCCAAAAAAATATGTTCGCCTCACACTAGGCAATAACCGATGTAAATTTTTAAAAAAAATTCCATTCACCCTTCCATAGGTGAATGGATAGGTTCAAAAGAACCTTAAGATCGGTCATGTGAAACTATATGTGAGTTACAAAAAGGCTCTAGTCATTTGGCATTTTTCAGTAAAGTGGGCAGTGAAATGCCAACTAAAAATGACCGGTGTGAATCGGGGTAACACAAAAAATAACTGCTATGACAAAAAGAAAAACCATTAAATTGCTTCAAAATCCATGTAATCAAAATTCATAACGGGCTGGCCTCAAAAGTGTAGTTTTATAACTTGTTTGCCTGACTTCAAATACATCTTTCCGAGTTTTGATACCTTGTTCCAGTGATGAGCTTGTCGCCATTCAATAGGATCAGCTGCGTTATAGGTTATGGGTAAGTGTAAAGGCCCGCTAATATCTTTATTGTCAACTTCAAATGAAATATAGCCGCCCAATTTTGAGGTATACATAGTTGTAATTGAGTAATAACCGGCTTTCTTTACGGTTACTGTGTAGTTGACCCACTCTCCAGGAGAAATCCAGCCCAAATAAAGTGAGTTATTTTCTGTAGGAACAAAGTTATAAACTGTGTCGTCCACCGGTACATCGGGGTTATTAAATTTGGTATAGGAAATATCTGGGCTTTCAAACATTCTAAATTCTTTTAAATAGGTGCCGGTTTTATTAAGTTTGCCACTACCGCTATTGATATTGTCATCATCGTGATAACAAATTCCCTCTGCCTTGCCCGACTGTTTTTCACTATCAGATATATCCATGACATCGTAATATTCGTTTTGAATTCTACCGGGAATAGTCTGCGTTAGATTTTTGACAACTGAGTCATGAAATGGAATACATGGATAGCTCGATGTGCTAGTCAAGGATATTTTTTTAGGGGAAACATTGCAGGCATATAAAATACCTACGGAAAATCCCATAAATACTATGAATGGGATATGTCGATATGCAGTCATCACTAACCTCCTGTTTAAGGTAATTTTCGCCATGTACATTATTATTACTATGTAAGAACTGAAACTTTATTCGGCCGAAGCTGAATGTTTATTCGGGCAACTTTACGGTAATACTTTTAAGCGTTATAGGTTCTAGAGTGGTTGAGCCATGTGGGTTTAGTTGTAAACCTACAAACTCAATTTGGTTTCTCTTCTTTCCATGATGCTTAAAATCTTCTTCCGTTAATGTGAGCAACACATCTTGACCTGCTTTATCTTTGAAGGAGGCCAAGCTGCGTTGCGAGCCACTCCAGCGGCCATAACCTGTTGCTCCTGCTTGAATAAATAAATAGACATCCAGCTTTCCTTCAACGAAATAGGCTTTAGGAATATTGAGAAGATACTGAACTTCAAAGCGTTCAAAGTCATGAATGGAACCGAGCGCTTGGACCAGGGTTACTTTTCCTGAATGTCCATTAGGTAACGTCTGTGGCCCCCATTGCGGTGTGAGTGTCATGGCCTTTTTGGAGTGATTAAAGGTTCGGGCAATATCTAAATCTTCGCTGGATACCCTAGCAAAAATGCCATCAATTGCTGTTTGTGTGTCGTACTTAAAGTTATAAAATGAATTTGGGTTTTTAACTTTTATATCAGGCAAAATCGGCGTTATTTTGTCGTTATTAAAATGGATTGAAACGCGTCTAATTTTAATAGGGAGTGAAATATTGGATCCGTTTCGGTGAAGAACAAAATTAACTCTCTCAATTGCCCGGAGTTTATCCAGCGGTTCATTAAAATCTACTGCTTTGACGACTAGTTTTTTATAGCTGGCTCCATTGTCTTTAAAATCTGCCATGGTAAATTTTCGACCATTAAACATATAGTCTCCTTTTTCGCCCGCTTGCAATGAAAAAACAAATTCCATTTTCCCTTCGGTAACGTAAGCACTAGGAATCTGGATTTCAAAATAGGATTCTGACTGAGAACAATCCGATGCGGAAATCAGCTGATAAATATGTAATTTGCTAGTGTTAACATTGCTAACCCCAAGCTCCTTTGAATCAATATCCTTACTAGACCATAACGGCGTGATGACGGCGGCTTGCTCATCAGTATTCGCATCAATAGTAAGTTGACGATTTCCCAAGTGCACAGTATCAACAACCCAGCTTTCAGGTTTCGTCATAGATAAGCTTACGTGGGATACTGTTGTTGGCTTAAGTAAGGCTTTAGGCTTCGCGGTTTCACTCCAGCCATGGCTTGAGTACAGCATTAGGAGCAAAGTAATAAAGAAAGAAGATAATTGGGTAGTGCATTTTTTTGTAAAATACAGGCTGAATTTCGTTATGCTTATTATCTTTACATGCTGCATATGACTTGTCCAAAGCAAGAATTAAAGTCTGAGCGTACAGAAATTTTCAGAGAGAAAGTTCTGTACGCTGCTATGTTAGCCTAATAGCTATTTATTTAAATAATTGAAGGTTTCTTTTAATGTGCCAATGCTAATTTCAAAGTCACCATCTTCAGTCACGGTTGTGAGTTGTTCGTTAACGAAGGCCAAATCGGATTTGTTCAGTTCAAACACAAGTGTTTGTGATTCGCCCGGAGCTAAAGCAATTTTTTGATATTTCCGCAGTCTTTTTACAGAGGGAACAATAGAAGCGTAAAGATCGCTGCTATACAGCTCCACGGTATGCTTGCCTGATACTTCGCCGGTGTTTTTCAGTGTGACTTCCACCCTTAGATGCCCATCGCCCACTAATTTTTTAGTGCTTAACGTTAAATTACTGTACTCAAACGTTGTATAACTGAGGCCATGTCCAAACGGAAATTGCGGGCTAAATGCGAATTCATATTTATACACGGGAGCGTTAATTTCTACCGCTTCATTTAATAATTTATGATCGTAGGTGACGAGCTCGCCACTAAATCTTGGGTAGGTGTAGGGCAAAATACCATCAGGGTTGTAGTCGCCAAAGAGTACATCTGCAATCGCTGGCGCTGCTTGAGATCCAGCCCAATTAGCTAACACAATGGATTGTGCATTGGGTTCTATTTTACGAATAATGCGAGGGCGGCCTTCAGAGAGAACCATGACAATTGGCTTACCAGCAGCAGCGAGCTCTTTTACCAATTGCTGTTGTATTTCCGGCAATTCCAAATCTTTGATGTTGCCGACAGTTTCTGCATAGGCGTCCTCGCCTAAAGCAACAATCACCACATCTACATTTTTTGCCGCTTTTACTGCGTCATCAATATTGATATTGGTAGTGTTGAAATCTGTACCTTGAACATAGGTGACATTGGTTTCACCTGCTTTAGCTTTAATGGCTTGCAAAATGGTTAAGGTATCATTTGCAAAATATTTGCTTTCAGTTCCCTGCCACGTATATGACCAGCAGCCATGAAGCGATGTAAGGGAATTGGCGCTGGGGCCAACCACTAAATACTTTTTATTTTTTGTTAAAGGTAAAAGTTTGTTGAAATTTTTAAGCAGCACGACAGATTCTCTTGCAGCGTTCAATGCTGCTTCTTTATATTCTGGACGCGCAAAATTCTTAACAGCCTCTGGTTCTAGGTAGGGAGTTTCAAAATAACCTAAATCGTATTTTAATTGGAGAATACGTCTTACGGATTCATCGATACGTTTTTCACTGATCCTTTTTTCTTTAACCAGTGCGATAAGGTCGTCATAAAAGCTAAAGTCTAGCGGCACTATCACTAAATCAATTCCTGCATTAACAGCGAGCAATGCGGCTTCCTTATTAGACGCTGCAACTTTATGGCGTTCGTGCAATTTTTTAATGTCTTCCCAATCACTGGTAATCACGCCTTTAAAACCCAATTCATTGCGTAACACATCGGTTAGGTAATATTTACTGGCGTGTAAGGGGGTGCCATTAACATCGCCAGAATTTACCATTAATGTACGAGCGCCAGCGGCTATAGCCGCTTTAAAGGGTGGCAAATAATATTCACGGAGGTTGATCTCAGGAATATAAGCGGGCGTACGGTCTTTGCCATCTGCAGGTGCCGAGTAACCAATAAAATGTTTCATTGAAGATGCAACACTATTCACATCTCTCAAGCTCTTGCCTTCATAGCCTTTGATAGAGGCAACACCCATGGTTTTAACAAGATGTACGTCTTCACCAAATGTTTCTGGAAAGCGCGGCCATAAGGGTTGTCTGCCAACATCCAACACGGGCGAAAAGTCTAAACGTATTCCCGATGCCCGCACTTCCTTAGCCGTAATTTCAGCGGCAATTCTTGCGAGTTCAGGATTGCGCGTTGCCGCTAAGGCAAGATTATGGGGGAATAGGGTAGAGCCAATGGTGTTATTAGCACCGTGTACCGCATCAATCTCGTAAAGATTTGGAATTTTTAAGCGTGTTTCCTTTAATGCTACATCTTGAATGGTGTTAGTGATGTAATGCCATTCTTGTAAGGTGTAAGCATGGGTAATTGCATTTTGAACTGAGCCTACATTGTGCGTCACAATCGCATTACGCAACTTGGCCATATCTAAGGTAACAAAGTCATCATTCTTATTTGATACAGCTTCTAGCGTCAAATTGGTCATCTGCCCCACTTTTTCTTCTAGGGTCATTTTTGACAATAGGCTATTAATCGCTTTAGTTTCATTCGTCGGCTTACCAGCTTCTGCGCAATTTACGACAATAAATAAAAGCGATAAAAATAAGGTTGTATATTTCACTCGCATAGAAATTCAGACTCACGATGCTTAGTTGTTGATTACAAATCAATTGATATTGATATTTATGCAGGTAGGAGGCTAGTCGTCTTGCAATAGAAAGCAAAGTGGGTAGCTTAACATGCGAGTGATTGGGAAGCGGGGTAACAATTCATGCTGAAACAGCACGTTGAGCTTCGAAAAATCTGATTTATCGCCTAGCTAACCAATAAAAATTTAAATGAGCTTGGGCTGTATGCCGAGTATTAATCCGTTGTGTATAAACAAATTAGTTTGCTAGACTTTACTTGCCAAAACAACTGCCAAAACTATGTTGACTCAGGAATACAATAATAATGCGATCAGACTTTCTGAATTTCCATGACATGACACTGGTGCTCACATTTGTAGAGTGTCTTTTTTTAGGCGTTCTATTGCGAGTGCTTCCGTCTAAACGCGTGCAATCGCGCTATTTACTCTCTATCTTTTTTTTCCTTGTGGCGGGTTGGGTGGCAGCTACTTTATTCATTTGGAATCCCGCGCTACAAACTTCATTTATTAATCACACGCTTATTACGCCACTATTACTTTCATCTTGCATTCTGTTGCAGGGGCCCTGTTTGTATTTCTATTTGCGCTCCTTAACGGAGCATATAAACATGCGCCGAGCATACAATCTGATACACCTAGTGCCTGCTTTACTTGCAGCCTTAGTCATAGTGCTGTTTGGTATTAATGGCGCTGACTGGGTACCTACGAGTATTTTACCTGGCCATGAGAAAAAGGCTGCTGAGCTTTGCTGGGTACTGGTGCGTGTTTCACCATTAATTTATGTATTTGCATGTTTTTACGCGGTCTATCAATTACCACGAAAATACCAACACCTGTACTCATCACTGAGCACCTTTGAAATAAAGCTGAGCTATTTGGTGTTGCTTGGGTTTTTTCTACATTGGCTGTGGGCTTGCATTGGCTATTTTGTTGGCCCCTTTTTAAGCCAAGATGTAAATGATCTTATGGGCGATACCGAAGACTTTCTCATTGTGTTGCAGGTAAATGGATTATTTGTTCTTGGATTAAAGAATGCTCGTGATTTGTTAAACCTAACCCAGCCAGAAATAGTAAAGCCAACTGAGCAGGTGCTAGACCCTAAAAAAATTGAAATGCTCGAAAAAGCTGTTCAGGAAAGAAAGCTCCATATGGAGAATAATATTAACTTGGAGCGATTTTCTGAGTTGGCAGGTTTAAAACCTAAAGATGTTTCTTTAGTGGTAAATCTTCATTACAAATTAAATTTTTTTGAATTTATTAATGGCTTACGCTTGGAGGAGGCTAAGCGAATGTTGATTGCGCCAGAATTTGAAGATGTCTCTATTTTAGATATTATCTATAAATCTGGGTTTAACAGTCAGTCTGCATTTCAACGCTTCTTTAAGAAAGTTGTAGGCTGCACACCAACAGAATATCGTCGGCTTAACGCTCAAACGCATAAGAGTGAAGTTGCGGATTAACAGCAAAAGCCCGCTAAAAGAGCGGGCCAACACATCTAGGTACCTTGTTCGTTAAGCAACTTCATGGCCAGTAATAGCCGCCAAAATACTAAACCATTGAATTTTACTTAAGGTAAAAGTGGTTGCTTTAACCGCATCTGCAACGGCTTCTATCCTACCGCTTCCGGTTAGTACTAAAGGCTGTGATGGTAGATGCATAATCCACGCATAAACCACACTTGCAAAAGGCACTCTTAAATCATCTGCAATATTGTTAATGACCGCTTTTATGCGAAGTGCTTTTTCATCTTTTGATGTGAAGAGTTGCCCACCCGCTAAAGGCGACCAAATCATTGGGGCTACCCCCACGTTTTGTAAGCCATCGAAGGTTTCATCAAACATGGGGGCGGTATGCATGGGTGAGAATTCAACTTGATTCGTCACCAGCGGAAAGCGATGATGAAGGCACTCGAATTGATGTCTGCTAAAGTTGGATACACCAAAACGGCGTACCTTACCCGCTTGTTTCAGCACAGAAAACGTATGCGCTATTTCATCAAAGCGCATTAAGGGATCAGGCCTATGAATTAGCAGCAGATCCAGATAATCCGTGCGCATATTTTTTAAGGACGTATCTACCGAAGTCAGTATATGGTCAGCGCAGGTGTCGTAATATTTCAAACTATGTTCAGGGCGATGTTCTGAAATGAGTTTAATGCCGCATTTGCTGATAATTTCAATTTGGCTGCGCAAGGATGGCTTCAAGGCTAAGGCCTCACCAAACATGGCTTCCGCTTGATAATTTCCGTAAATATCCGCCTGATCGAAACTGGTAACGCCCAGTTCAAGGCACTGCTCAGTAAAACCAAGGCGTTGTTGGGCGTTCATATTCCAGTCGCCAATACGCCATAAACCTGCAATTACCCGTGAAAAATCCGGCCCTTTGAGAGTGAGTTGGCTGCGTGGGGACATTATAGGGCGGCCTCCGCATTGGCTAAAATGGCGCTTATGCCAAGTTTCGCGAGTTCCAGATCCTCTTCGCCAGTAAGACCGCTCACGGCCACAGCACCTACAACTTGACCTTGAAATTTAACGGCTGCACCGCCTTCCCAACCTATGTAACGTGAATCGCCAAAATTCGCTAAATCCCAGCCCTCTTTTATAGAATTGCGCCCTACATTTCCGCTCTCGCCACCGGTTCTAGCAGATGTGAAAACCTTATTGGTGGCAACTACGACCGAGTTCATGGGGGCACCGTCCATTTTGAGGACAGCAATAAGCTCACCATGGCGATCACCAACGGCGATAGAGGCTGTTTTACCGCGCGCAATTAATTCGCTGCGAATGGTGTTTATGGCCAGCGTCGCTTCCGCGTCACCGAGTTGGATAGTCTGAATCATGTGCTTAATCCACGCTGATGTTCTTTTCAAAATAGAACAGTGATAGTTATTCCCCATGCTTAATAAAGGGAGACAGGGGTGGGTCAGCAGTGTAATAGGAGAGTGGGTGTGATCTAGTCACTTAGCGGGAAATCGTAAAGTGGGTACTAAATGCCCCTAGGGGTTTGACACGGCCTGCATTTCTGCAGGCCTTTTTTTGGAGCGGCAATTACAAATAGGCTTTCTTAAAAGCTTCTTTCGATTGTTGAATATAATTGCGCGTTTTGGTTGCGTGCATTTCCCAGGCTTTGCGGTCATCGGCATTGCTGAAGGGGTTTTGATCCGGTGCAATAGACTTATCAAACTTATCGTAGAAGGTAATCATCGCCGACGTAATTTGATTAAAACGCTCTTTATATTCTTGCAGCTCATCAATATTACTGTTCGCTTTCAACATAAATTGAACCAGTTGCGCGTTTGAGGTTGAGCGCGTTTGCACCGCCTCTGCTTGCTTCGCAAAGCCTTCGTTAATGACTTTTAACGCAGCCGTACGAACTTGGTCGTCTTTGCTCATGACGCGGTTAAAGTTTTCAGATTGCTTATCTTGGCCACCGTAAATTAAATAGTCTTTTAAGTGCTTGCTCAAATCTTTACGGAATCTATCTACGTCGGCTTGAATATCCGCCAAGTCTTTATCCAAGCCATTGGCTTTGGCTAATTCTTTTTCAATTTCGCCCAAGAATTTTTCAGCGGTTTGATAGGTGTTTAAGCCATTCTTTTCTGCAAATTTTTGTGCATCTTTGCTAACACCAGCATTCTCGTAAGACGATTTTTCAAAGGTGGTGGCAACAATGGATTTAAAGGGCTCCGCAAACGCGGTAAAAGCACCTGCAGTTACAATATTCAACGAGGCAGTCGCAATATCCCCAAAGGGGCGAATTAACGAATCCAAACGGGTTTTTTGAATAGGCGACGAGACTTTTTTCACATCATCAATAACACGTTTAAAGGTTACATAGCCCAGAGGGTTAGCCATTTTGCTGCGCTCTGACGTAGCGAGTACCAGCGAAATAGTGGAGTAAATGCCGTTTGAGTATTCAATGTATTGACGTTGAGTTTCAATTTGTGAAGTGTAGGTGTCACCGAGTTTTTTTAAGGCATCGGTTTGTACTTGATAGCTTTGGTCATCGCGCAACTTGCCCATGACTTCATCGAACACTTGTTGCTGGTTTTTTTGCAGCGCGGTGCTCAAGAGAATTTTGTCCAAAGAAATATCATCAATGTTTAATGTGCCGCCAACAGACTCTATATCTAAACGAATATATTTTTTGCCCGGGTCATCCACAGATACACGTTTGGCGTGGTAGTCAGTATTGGGGTGTGTGCCTTCCAGCATACCTACTTGCACCCAGCCAGCATCATTGCTCAAGGAGCTGTTTACCAAGACTTTAATCTTGTAGTTGGTAACAGGCGTGGAGGTGCGCAGCCAGATTTCCATAGTGCCAGATTCAGCAACCATGCTCTTGGTGCGAATGGAAGCTTCGTTTTCAACTTTAATGGAGTTAGTGCCTGAATGCGCTTGGGTGGCATCCAGTTCGGCACCGTATACCAGTGCCCATTTTTGTGGCTCGCCTTCAAAATCGCTCGCGAAATTGGTTTGCTTGTCATCGGCAAATACCGAGGCGCAAACGGACAACAACCCGAGAGAGAAGAGTGGAGCGGCTAATCTTTTGGCGTAGGTCATGATAATCCTGTTAAACACATTGAACGCAGAGAAGAATATTTCGTAAAACCGCAGCAGTGAAGCTCATTGCATGCAGAAGAGCTTCAAGCAGACTATAGGGCGATCACAATGAACGCAATCTGAACACTGCTAGGAGCGCGGGCGCCCATAATATCGCGTATCGCCTAGGCTCGCAGGTGTTTTGGGTGCTAAAACTGCCCCTAGCCCTAATAGCCTAGCTTCTCTATACTCAAACCCCTTGATTACCCCTACATTTAGTACGATTAAGGAACACCATGACCAATAAAGCCATTATCCATAGTGACAACGCCCCCGCCGCCATAGGCACCTATTCGCAAGCGGTAAAAGTGAATAACACCGTGTACTTATCCGGCCAAATCCCGCTCGATCCGGTCACTATGCAATTAGTGGATGGCGATTTTGCAGCGCAAGCGCATCAGGTCTTTAAAAACTTACAGGCTGTATGCCAAGCTGCAGGTGGCGATTTGCGCGATATCGTGAAGTTGAATATTTATTTGACCGATTTGGCCAATTTTCCGGTAGTTAATGAAGTGATGGGACAATACTTTCACGAGCCCTACCCAGCTCGTGCTGCGATCGGTATTAATCAACTACCCCGTGCGTCACTAATTGAAGCGGATGGGGTGATGGTGATTTGACTTTCAGTGCCCAACAGGGAAACCTGTTGGGGTGCGTCCAATAAAGATAAAAACCTAAATTTTCACAAGGAGTTTTGGAATGTGTAAATACATTTGTTCACTGCTGTTTTTTTGTCTCTGTTACTCCATGCCCACGCTGGCCCTTCCCGTAGAATCATTTGCCAGTTTGCCTGATGTCTCAAAATTAGAGCTTTCTCCGAGTGGTGAGCAACTATCATCTGTCATTCGTGTGAGTGTAGAAAATACAAAAGGTACAGCTGTTCAAGTTACCCATTTAAAATCTGGGAAAAATAAATTAGTACTGTTCACCGACAATAAAAAATACGATATCGGTTGGGTATCGTGGAAAGATGAAAAGACCTTACTCGTGGGAACCGTCTACCCCAGCAAGCGCGATACTTGGTTAGGCTTTGCGCGCATTCTGGATAAAACCCGTGAAACGCGTTTAATGATTATCGATTTAGAAAAAGACCAAGTGCTGACTCCTTTTTCAGCAGCCTTCCTTAAAAAATACACATTCATGCCCACGTCTCAAGATGATGTTGTCGATAGCTTACCCAATGATCCTGATCACATTTTAATGGAATTGCCCACCAATCAATCCTTAGCAATGGGAGTTCGGTCTTACATCGGAGTTTATAAAGTTAACTTCCGCGATCAAACCATTCGTTCGTACCAGGATTCAGAAGATCATGTTTATAAATGGTGGACCGACCAACAACATCGGGTTCGCGCTGGCCTTTTCATAGACGACGAGGGAACCAGAAAAACGGTGTTAAAGAAATCACCGGAAGATAAGTGGCAGGCATTTTGGCCCTATAAAATATTTTCTGAAGAAGAGGTGATGCCGCTGGGCTTTGGGCTGGATCCCAATATTTTGTATATCCGTGCGTATCATGAAAAACGTTTGGCTATTTTCAAAATTAATCTTACGGACAAAAATATGACTCGCGAATTGGTATTTGCAGATCCGGTTTACGATGTTAATGGCGGTTTGGTTTATTCGCCTAGTACGAACGATGTGATTGGCATTACTTACTCCACTAAGGGCGGTTTTACTTTTTTTGATCCTGAATTGAAAAAATTACAAGCCAGCATCGATAAAGCAATTCCTAACAACAAAAACTTTATAACTGGCTTTTCCAAAGACATGCAGACTTTTCTGGTGTTTTCTAGCAGTGATACAGACTCTGGTACTTATTACATTGGGCACCGCAACCCTATTAAATTAAATGCAGTTGCTTACCGTTACAAGCAATTGGATGCAGCCTTAATGTCTCCCACCAAGCGTTTTGATTATAAAGCACGTGACGGCTTGGCGATTGAAGCCTATTTAACAGTACCGAAAAATTCAACAGGGAAAAAACTACCCACGATTATATTTCCTCATGGTGGGCCTATTGCTCGTGACGATGATAGTTTCGATTATTGGACTCAATATTTGGCCGATAAAGGCTATGCTGTATTACAAATGAACTTCCGTGGCTCCGCTGGACAAGGCTTAGATTTCCGTAATGCCGGTTTAAAAAACTGGGGCATGGAAATGCAAAACGATATTGAAGATGGCGCACGAAAATTGATCGCAGATGGCATTGCAGACGAACACTCTATTGGTATTTTAGGCGCAAGTTATGGCGGTTACGCTGCACTTATGGGAGTTGTTAAAACGCCCGATCTTTATAAGTTTGCTGTCAGTTTTGCGGGCGTAAGTAATGTGTTTGAACTGGTAAAAGATAATCGTAACAATTTTAGTTCATACAATGTCGTTGACGAGCAAATTGGCAACGATAACAAACACCTCAAAGAAATTTCACCAGTTAACTATGCCGATAAAATTAAAGTGCCTGTTCTCTTGGTGCATGGCGATGATGATCGCCAAGTGCCCGTTAAGCACAGCACACAAATGCGCGATGCTTTGCTGAAAGCAGGCAAGAATGTTACTTATCTTGAGTTGCCAAATGAGGATCATTATTTAACGAATAATGAAAACCGTATAGCGACTTTTAAAGCGATCGACAGCTTTTTGGATAAGCACTTACCGGTTAAGAAATAATTTTTAATTCGTAAAACCTGAAAGGCCGATAAATTTGCGTTTATCGGCCTTTTTTAGAGTTAGATTAGTCAATAACGCAGTTTACGTCTTGCTTAAACGCGCGTAATAAAACCCATCATGCCCTTCTTCTGACGGTAGCAACTGTCTGCCGTAAGCTTGTGTAATTCCCCATTCTACGTCCAATAAATCACAGGTAGCGTCTTTGTGGCGTTTCAAAAAGTTTTCAATGACTTGGGTGTTTTCTTTCGGCATTACCGAGCAAGTGGCGTACACCAGAATGCCGCCGGGCTTTAGCAGCGACCAAAGATTTTTGAGCAGTTTGACTTGCAGTTCGCCGAGATTGTCCAGCTCCTCGGGTGTTCGCAGCACTTTGATATCGGGGTGGCGGCGAATAATGCCGGTTGCTGAACAGGGGGCGTCCAGCAAAATTCGGTCGAAGAGTTCGCCGTCCCACCAGTCGGTTTTAGTGCCATCGCCACACATCACATTGGCGGTTACACCTAGTCGGTTCAGGTTTTCGCGAACGCGGCCTAGGCGGCGTTCGTCGGCATCCAGCGCAGTTACTTGCAGGCTAGGCTCCACTTCTAGCATATGGCCAGTTTTTCCGCCCGGCGCGCAGCATGCGTCTAATACCCTCATTTTGGGCGATAATTGCAGCAAATCGGCGCTTAGTTGCGCGGCTTCGTCCTGAACGCTAATCCAGCCTTCACTAAACAAGGGGAGTTTTCGTGGGTCGCAGGCGTGTTCTAGGGTAATTCCATAGGGGCTAAATGGCGTTACCGTCGCGTTTATTTCCAAATCTTGTAGCAATGCCAAATACTCAGTGCGACTGATTTTCTGGGTGTTAATGCGCAGCGTAAACGGAGGATGGCTGTTGTTTGCGGCGATGATTTGGTCAAGTTGATTTGGCCAATTTTTTCGCAATGTGGCTTCAATCCACGCAGGGTGGTTGGTTTGAAAGGAATAATTTTGCGCTAGCAGCTTATCTAATTTGCTTTTATCGCGCTGAAACTTGCGCAGCACGCCATTCACCAAACTGGTCGCCCAAGGCTTTTTCAAAAAACGCGTCACTTCTACGGTTTCGCCGAGCGCGGCATGATCTGGAATGCGAGTATGTAGCAGTTGATAGAGCCCAAGCAGCAGCAGTGCTTGAATATCGCTATCTTTAGCGCGTAGCGGTTTATCGACTAAGCATTCTACATAGGCGCTCAGTTGCGGTTGGTAGCGACAAGTGCCGAAACATAATTCTTGTAGAAGTGAGCGATCTTGCTCGGCAACTTGAGCTTGGATTGCAGGTAGCAAGCTCGACAGCGAACCTTGCCCTTGAAGGATTTTTGCCAATACTTGCGCGGCGGCGGCGCGAACGCTGATCACTGTATTTGCTCCTGCTGGGGTTGCTCAAATACATCGCCAACCTTAAATAAATCAGGGTGGCCACGCAGTATTTCGCCGACGTTAAGCGCTTTTTTGCCCGATAATTGGATGTTTTCGAGAATAAGTTGACCGTGACTGCAGGCCACCCATACACCTTGATCGTCAATGTGGGTAATGCTGCCAAGCTGTGCATAGCTGGTTTTGTCCACGGCTTTTGCCATCCACACGCGAATACGCGCATCATCGCCAGTGCCCGCTGGTTTGGTGTGTGCTACCGGAAAGGGATTGAAGGCGCGGACTTTTCGTTCGAGCTCAATAGCCGATAGCTGCCAATTCAGTGCAGCTTCTTCTTTGTGGAGTTTGGGTGCGTAGTTGCTGAGCGAATCATCTTGTTTGATAGGCTTGGTCTGGCCGGATTGGATTTGCTCCAGAGCTTCCAGCAATGCCGGTGCTCCAATCGTTAAGAGTCGATCATGCAGAATTCCGCCGGTATCAGTGGCTAAAATCGGGCAAAAGGCTTTGATGAGCATATCACCAGTATCTAGGCCGACATCCATCTGCATTAGGGTTACACCGGTTTCGCTATCGCCTGCTTCAATGGCGCGTTGAATAGGTGCTGCACCGCGCCAACGTGGCAGAATTGAGGCGTGAACATTAATACAGCCAAGGCGTGGGGCATCTAAAACGGCTTTGGGCAGAATCAAACCATAAGCAACTACTACCATTAAATCCGCGTTCAGCGCAGTCAGTTCAGCTTTGGCTTCATCGCTTTTAAAGTTGAGCGGTTGATAAACTGGAATATCGTGCGCTAAGGCCACCTCTTTTACGGGGCTCGCGGTGAGTTTTTTACCGCGCCCAGCGGGGCGATCGGGTTGCGAGTAAACCGCAATCACCTTGTGACGGCTGCCGATTAAGGCTTTTAGGTGCTCGGCGGCGAATTCTGGGGTGCCGGCGAAGATGATGTTTAAAGGGGTGTCGGACATGAAATTTTTTGGGTATCAGTGATTAAGAGAGAGTCATTTATTTGGGAGTCGTCATCCCGTAGGGATCCAGTGACTTTAAAAACAAAAGACTCTGGATCCCTACGGGATGACGGCTACCTTCTTAAAATTTTTATCTCGGAGATAAACAAAAAGGCGCTTAACGCGCCTCTTCTTTATGTTTCTTTTCGAGCTTTTTGCGAATGCGGGTGCGTTTGAATGAGGAAATATAATCCACAAACAACTTACCATTGAGGTGATCCAGTTCGTGCTGAATACACACCGCCAAGAGACCATCAGGCTTGATGGTGAAGGATTTACCATCGCGGTCAAGCGCAGTCACGCTAATGTGCTCGGGGCGTTCCACGGTTTCATAGAATCCGGGCACCGAGAGGCAGCCCTCATCATACTCGAGCAAATCGCCGTCTAATACGGTCACTTCGGGATTGATAAACACCATCGGCTGGGATTTATCTTCACTGACGTCTATAACAACAATGCGCTCATGCACATTAATCTGCGACGCTGCCAAGCCAACACCGGGAGCGTCATACATGGTTTCAAACATATCGTCGATCAGCTTTCTAACGCGGTCATTGACATCGGTTACTGGCTTGGCAAGGGTGCGTAAGCGGGGATCGGGGAATTCGAGTATCTCTAATATCGCCATAGTCTTGTGACAAACTTCTAGTAAAAAGATAATAAGCGCTGCTAACATGATGATCGTACAGGAAATACTCTGTATTCTGAAAGCAGCGTGGTGGATTAATAAGCTATTATAACGTCTATCTGTCTGATGGCCGAATAAAACAGGATCGGTTTCTATGAAAAAAATCATTATTGGTATTATTGCCGCTGCTTTTTTAAGCTTCAATGTGTGGGCACAGGACTCTGTGCTGAAAACCGGTCATCCGGATGAATACACCGTTAAAAAGGGCGATACCCTCTGGGATATCTCAAGTACCTTTTTAAACTCGCCTTGGAAATGGCCAGAAATTTGGCATGCGAACCCCCAAATTGAAAACCCTCACCTGATATACCCCGGCGATCTCATCAAGCTGGTTTATATCGATGGGCAGCCACGTTTAACCTCAGAGCGCACGCTTAAGTTAGCGCCTGGTTCTGGCGGTATTAATGCAACCGAGAAGCTGAGCCCACAAGTGCGGGTTGTTCCAAATGAAGCGGCAATTTCGGCGATTCCTCTGGATCGTATTGATAGCTTCTTATCGCGCAGCCGCGTACTGGATGATGAAAAAACTCTTACCAAGGCGCCTTATATTTTGGCTGGCCCGCAGCAACGCATAGTGGCGGGTGCAGGCGATGAAGCTTATGCACGTGGTAAGTTTGGTGATTTGACGAACTTTGGTGTCTATCGCAAGGGGCAAGTATTCTTTGACCCGAAGACTAAAGAAGTCCTAGGCTTGCATGCATTAGGCATAGGCTCGGTAAGTCTTAAGTCACTGAAAGGCGATATAGCCACCGTAGACGTTGTGCGCGCGAATGAAGAGATTCGTATTGGCGATAGCCTTTTGCCCAGCGAAGACCGCTCAACCAGTTCAGTTTTCTACCCAAGCGGCCCAGATAGAGATATTCAGGGAACCATCATTGCGGTTGAAGGTGGCGTAACTCAGGTTGGTAAATACAACGTGGTGATGATTAACCGCGGTGACCGCGAAGGTCTCAAAGTGGGTAATGTACTCGCTATTTACAAAAAAGGTGAAATTGTGGCGGATCGCGTCACAGGCGGAAAAGTGGCTTTACCGGATGAGCGTGCAGGCTTGCTAATGGTATTCCGTACCTTTAAGAAAATGAGCTTTGCATTAGTATTAGAGGCTGATCGCCCTCTACTCATTGGCGATAGCTTACAAAACCCTTAAAATAGATTTCACTAAAAACCACAGCGGCGCACGACGCGCCGCTGGTTATTTCACAAGGATGAATCATGCTAGATCCTCGCTTTTATTCCCTCGTTCTGCACCGTTTGCCCCATGTGGGCGCTGTAACATTCAATCGCTTGGTCAGTTTATTTGGCTCACCAGAAGCAGCACTAGGCCAACCCAGCCAGCAACTTGAAGCCTTAGTTGATGCAGAAACCTTACTCGTTATTCAGGATTTTCAATCTAATCCAGAAATCTCCGCTATTGGCCAAAAAGCCCTCGTAGACTTGGAATGGATAGATGCTCAGCCAAGTGTGCATCTGCTGTCAACGGGGGATTCCAGTTACCCAGAGTTGCTGCAGAAGATCCCCAATTTCCCGCCCTTACTCTTTGTACGCGGCGACATTCACCTCTTAAGCTTGCCGCAAATCGCCATTGTCGGCAGCCGCAACCCGTCAAGCGGCGGCAGCGACAATGCTTACAGATTTGCCGAGTTTTTAGCCGCAAATGGTTTTGCGATTACGAGCGGTTTGGCCTTGGGGGTGGATGCCGCTGCCCATCAAGGTGCACTGGCAGCGCAAGGTAAAACCATCGCCGTCATGGGTACTGGGCTGGATATGATTTACCCTTCCCGCCACCGAGCCTTGGCGCAGCAGATAGTCGATACAGGCGGCGCTCTGGTCAGCGAGCTGCCCTTGGGTAGTAGCTCTAAAGCGGCTAATTTTCCGCAGCGTAATCGCATTATCAGTGGTTTAAGTTGCGGTGTTTTAGTGGTTGAGGCAGCTATTCAAAGTGGATCGCTCATCACGGCCAAAGCCGCTATGCAACAAAGCCGCGAAGTCTTTGCCATTCCCGGTTCTATCCACAATCCATTGGCGCGGGGCTGTCATCAATTGATTCGCCAAGGCGCAACCTTAGTAGAAACGGGGCAAGATATAGTGGATCAACTACAAGGCATGCTGGGTTATCAGCGTGAAAAGTTGATAAAGTTGCAAGAAAAAGCGGCGAAAAAAACAGAATTAGATGAAAAAATCCTAGATTGTTTATCACCTGCTGAACAGCAACTGATTAACGCCATGGGCTATGACCCTGTGAATATTGATGATTTGGTTGAGCGCACAGGCATTGCGGTGGGTAGCGTGGCGGCGCAGATGATTGGGTTGGAGATTAAGGGGTATGTGCAGCAAATCGGCGCCGGTTATCAACGAGTTTAGGCGTCTGCGGTTGGAGTGAACCCTATTGATTCGTGCCCACATTGATTTGTTTTGTGGGGGTTCCGTTCAATCTATGGTTCCCTCCGCCACTATATTTCGGTAGATTGCACACCAACTGCTTTTGGGCCGTTCCCTATCCATTCGTAAGGCACTTCCTATGATTAACTGGTCTTTGAATCCCCGCGTGCAATACGCTGCAAAGCAAATGTGGCAAGGCGGCGTTGTTGCCTACCCTACGGAGGCGGTATGGGGTTTGGGCTGCAATCCATTCAGTGAAGATGCAGTTATGCGTTTGCTGGATATGAAAGAGCGCCCTGTCAATAAAGGTTTGATTCTGTTGGCCGCCGATATCAGCCTGTTCGAACCTTTTATCTACCATTTGAACGATATTCAGCGCCAACGCATTAAGAAAACCTGGCCTGGGCCGGTGACTTGGTTAGTGCCTAATAACGGCCTAGCGCCCAAATGGATTACGGGCGATTACACCGGCGTTGCCTTGCGTGTGACCGATCACCCAGTGGCGGCCGGTTTAAGCCGCGCCTTTGGTGCGCCTATTGTATCCACCTCGTGCAATCTGCAAGGCCGCCCACCGGCGCGCACCGGCTTTGACGTTCACCGTTATTTTGGCGATGAGCTAGATGCCATTACCTCTGGCACAGTAGGCAAGCGTGCTAATCCTTCTGAAATCCGCGATCTTATGACCGGTGAAGTCGTTCGCCCGGGCTAACTCTTTGCGCGTAAGCCGCGTAGAATAGCGGCCTTTCTGAATGATCTGCCCGCTAAGGATTTCCCCATGAGCCATGCGCCCACCTCTGCGCCCGACAAGGCCGCCGTTAAAGCCTACCTATTGGATTTGCAGGATCGAATCTGCAATGCCCTTGCCGCTGAAGAGGGCGGCGCCGGTTTTGTAGAAGATTCTTGGGCTCGCGCCGAAGGTGGTGGTGGCCGCACCCGTGTGTTGGCGAATGGTGCGGTTATCGAAAAAGGCGGCGTTAATTTTTCACATGTCCACGGCACCCAAATGCCCGCATCGGCCACGGCACATCGCCCTGAATTGGCTGGTCGCGCCTTTGAAGCCATGGGCGTTTCCCTGGTTATTCACCCCAACAACCCTTATGTGCCTACCAGTCACGCCAATGTGCGC